>JAEEGL014156693.1_pt1 | contig 19612 bp, 14 predicted proteins | sample 9134231 | NCBI WGS metagenome assembly JAEEGL01 (sample SAMN16246548, study PRJNA631951) | gut metagenome | biome: gut microbiome; feature: rumen; material: fiber-attached | host: Bos | place: Iran: Karaj | collected 2018-10 | reverse complement strand
CACCACCGGAGTCGTGTCGGCAGGTGCCGGGTCCTCGCCCACCACGAAGATGCTCGGCTGCTTGAGCGACTTCGCCATATCGGGCAAGAAGTATCCCGGATGAGGCGGCTGGTTGTAGGCCGTATTTTCAGAAGCGACCGCCGTGCGGTAGGTGGCATCGTGCATCAGTGTGTAAAGGCGGTACGGAGACGTCACCGGAGTCGAGACAATGTATATCGTGGTCGGGTCCTTTTCGCTACGCACCACCAGTTCTTCGCGCCAGTCGCCGAAGAGGTCAGCCACGAGGCTCGGCGTATTCTTGGTGCCATTGCAACCCGTAGCACCGAGAGCGGCTGGCCCGTCAAAATAGACTTCGGACTTGATTGCAGAAGAGTTGAACTTGGTCACGTAGGCGCCATCCAGGAGCTCATCCTGCAGGTCGCCGTCAAAGTAAATGCGGAAGTTCTGGGAAACAGAAGGCGTACCGATTTTTTCGTGCTTTACGGTAAACATTCCACCACCCTTCGCAGACCACATTTCGTAACCGCGATGGGTCGAATCCACATCGGCAGCCATGCCTCGGCCGTTGTCTACGCCAGGATTCGGCTGCGGAGTTCCCCAGATAATCGTGCCATCGTTTGCACGGAGTTCATCGGTATACTTGGCGTCCGTATGTTCGTGCACGTCCCAGGATTCAAGGCCCGGACGGTCCGGATCCAGGTCACCGATGTGATGGGCATCGCCATGACCGAGGCCAGTGCGGTAACGCAGAGTACCATCGTGGTTCAGCGCCGCAGCCCCGAAGAAGATTTCGTCGTAGCCATCGCCATCAAGGTCTGCCGCCTGAAGGCTGTGGTTTCCTTCGCCGTACAGGCCTTGGCCCGGATATTCCGACTTGTGGAGCCAGCGAAGTTTCAAGTCCTTACCGTCAAAATCGTAGGCAGCCACATAGGAGGAGCTGTAGTAGCCGCGTGCAAAGATTGCACTCGGGTGCACTCCATCCAGGTAGCCCGTTGCCGCCAAGTAGCGTTCGCAGCGGTTGCCGTAGTTGTCGCCCCAGTAGCCATGCCCATCCTTGCCCTTCACGTGCTGGTTAATATCACGGCTCGGTTCGTAAGTAACGGTCGAAATCGCCGCACCGTCAACACCGCGGAAAACAGTCAGGTATTCAGGGCCTTTAAGGATCGTACCACCCGCGTCGCGGTAGTCCTTCGACTTGTCGCCAATCGCCTTGCCCGTACCGTCAATGGTACCGTCGGCAGTCTTCACGATCATCTCGGCCTTGCCGTCGCCATCGTAGTCAAAGACCTGGAACTGCGTGTAGTGTGCGCCCGCGCGAATATTCTTACCGAGGTCAATACGCCAAAGGCGCGTGCCGTCGAGCTTGTAGGCGTCGATGAACACCGTGCCCGTGTAGCCCGTCTGCGAGTTGTCGTGGGCATTGCTCGGGTCCCACTTCAAAATCAATTCGTATTCGCCGTCGCCGTCGAGGTCGGCAGCACTCATGTCGTTCGGAGTGTACGTGCAGGTTTCACCATTGGGCATCGTCTGCGCCGCAGGAACCTCCAGTTTAATCGTCTTGTACGGGAAGGACTTTCCGCTGTTCGAAACCGTCTTGTCGAGCACCACGGAAACAGCCTGCTTGGCGCCTTCCTTGCCGTTCACCACGGCGGCAACCGTGTACTTGGAAGTCGTCTTGCCGGCAGCGTCCAGGTAGTTCGTGCCACCCGTCTTACCAACGGAAGCAACCTTTTCGCCATCACGGTAGAGGTTGAATTCCGTCGCGGGGTCATCTGTACCCAAGAGACGCCAGCTCACGAGCATTCCCTTGCCCGTGTTCGTGACCGCAAGGCCGCGCGAAAGATTTTCCATCTGGCGCTGAGCTGCAAAAGAGGATGCCGCGATCCCCATCGTCAACGCGGCGACCGCAGCCACCGTTGACACCTTCAAACCTTTACCCATATACTACCTCGGAGTTTATCCTTTATAAAATAATTCCAGGCAACCAAATTCGGCACATTCCATACCAAAAACGTTGCCACTAGACAACCCCTCAAACAACAACATCCACTTTAAATATAATCAAAATTCAATAAAAAGTCCACATTACTTTTGAAAATTTTATAAAAAGTAAAGCATTAAACGAAGTCATAAAAAATTAAAAGTCCACACTAAGACGATAAAAAACGCCGTTTTTTTGCATAAAACGGCGTTTTTTGAACTATAAGGTGTTCAAGCCCGTCATTTTACCTTTGAAAACGCGGACGTCGAAACTTCCCGCCCATTGAACTTGACCCGGGCATAGTACATTCCCTTGGGGAGCATGTCGGCTACCGAGAGGTGCGTGCTTCCTGCCGGAGCATACATCACCACGCGGGCGACCTTACCTCCCCTGACGCTAAAGACGCTCACTTCGACAAAACCGGCAGAATTCGTGTGCAGCACCCCGTTCCATGGGTTGAACGAAACCGAGGGCGGCAACTTACCCGAAACCATATAAGTGGTTCCCGGATCAACGGTGTCGGCAGGCGGCTCAATGCCCTCGATGACGCCTGCAGTGTCGATTGTATAAATCACCGGCTGGCTCAAACTCTTGACCATGTCGGGCAAATAGTAGCTCAGGTAAGGCGGCTGGTTGTACGCCGTATTCTGCCAGGCAACACCCATGCGGTAAACGGCGTCGTGCATGAGGGTGTAAACGCGGTACGAAGTCGCTTTGGGCGTCGCGACGATGTAAATCTTGGAAGGGTCTTCTTCGGATCTCAAGATAATCTCTTCGCGCCAGTCGCCAAAAATGTCCGCCATAAGGTTCGGCGTATTCTTGGTCCCATTGCAACCGACAAGCCCCAGGGCAGTTTCCCCGTCAAAAAGGGTATCGACCTTATGCGTCTTAATGTTGTACTTGGTCACTACCGCGCCATCCAGGAGTTCATCCTGCAAGTCACCGTCAAAATACGTGCGGAAGTTTATCGAGAGCCCAATGTCTTTTGAGGGGCCCAAAACCTTGCCCTTGACATTGTGAATACTGGAGTCCCCTTTGGAACTCCACATTTCATAGCCGCGGTGAGAGGAATCGATATCGGCGGCAAGACCGCGCCCGTTGTCCCTGCCCCATTGCGCAGTTCCCCAAATGACGTTGCCCTTGCTGTCGCGAAGTTCGTCGGTATACGGAGTGATTGTTGAATCGGTAGTCTCGTGCACGCCCCAGTACTCAAGACCGGGGATATCGGGATCGAAATCGCCGATGTGCCCGGCGTCACCATGGCCAAACCCGGTGCTGTAAAGGACGCTGCCGTCATGTTTCAGGGCGGCCCCGCCAAAAACAATTTCGTCATAGCCGTCGCCATCAATATCGCCCGTCGCAATGTTGTGGTTTCCCTGCGCGTACAGGCCCTCGCCCGGAGTTTCGGACTTGTGGAGCCAGCGCAGCTTGAGGTCCTTACCGTCAAAATCGTAAGCTGCCACATAGGAGGAGGTGTAGTAACCGCGGGCAAAAATGGCACTCGGGTGGACGCCATCCAGGTAGGCCGTCGCCGCAATAAAGCGATCGCTGCGGTTGCCGTAGTCATCACCCCAACGCCCCTCTCTGCCAGTGGAGTCAACCCACAGCATTTCTTGAATAGAACGTGACGGGAGGTAATCAATCGTCGAGATTTCCGCGCCATCACTTCCGCGGAACACCGTCAAGAATTCGGGGCCGGACATGGCACGACCCGCAACACGGCCTGCAGTATCAATGTAATTCTTGCTAGAATCCCCAATGACCTTGCCCGTGCCGTCAATGGTGCCGTCCGCCGTCTTCATGATAATCTCGGCCTTGCCGTCGCCATCGTAGTCGTAAACCTGGAACTGGGTGTAATGCTGACCGGCGCGAATGTTTTTGCCCATATTAATGCGCCACATCTGCTTGCCGTCCATCTTGTAGGCGTCAATGAACACAAGCCCTGTAAAGCCTTCTTGCGAATTGTCCTTGGTGTTCGTCGGATCCCACTTGAGGACGATTTCGTATTCACCATCACCGTCGAGGTCTGCCACGCTGGCGTCGCTCGACACGTAGGAATACTCTTCGCTATCGGGCGGAGCGTCAGGATCGGGCTTTGGAACGTCGTCAGGCCAACGACTATAATCAACATAATCCAGAACTTTTCCACCTTTGGGCACGTTCAGTTTGAGCACCTTGTACGGGAAAGAACTCCCGTGACTCGCGACCGTCGAATCGAACACGAACGATAGCCCGGCTTTTTCGCCCTCGGAACTATCGACCACAGCAGCGACCGTGTACTTGGAGGTTGCCTTGCCCTCCTTGTCAAGGTAATTTGTGCCCTGCCTCCCCAAGATGTCGACTATCTTTTTGCCATCACGGTAAAGGGCGAATGCGGTCTGGGGGGCGTCGGTACCCAGCAGGCGCCAGCTTACCAGCATGCCGTTGCCGACATTCGCGGCCACAAGACCGCGGCTCAATTTTTCCATTTGACGAGAGGTGGCTGCCTGTGCCGATACCCCAAGAACCAAAAGTGCGCACAACAAGAGCGCGGCACGCTTCAAACCAAATTTCATTTGGAACTCCTTGTAAGTTCCTCCACCCAGACTCGCGCCTAAAAGATAAGCGATTTTCCTTTTTTTTTCAATAAAATTTCAAAAAAATTACATGAGCAAAAAAATGCAGCGGGCACAAGGAACCTCCACGCCCCCCCCCGTGCAACTTTTTTATTAAATTTTCTTGCAATGCCTAATTGGTGGAACAAATTCTCCTGGGAGTGGCTGTTCGATAACATCGCCGCCCGTTCCCCCACGTTCGTGAAGGTCATGGTCGTGACCGGGAAGTCCTTCTTGTACTATCACGGGATGACCCGAGCCGCCTCGCTCACCTACACGACGCTCGTGGCCATTGTCCCCCTCCTGATTTTGCTCACCTCGATTACCCTCTCTGTAGGCTTTGGTTCGTTCATCTCCGACTACCTGCCCATGCTCCTCGACATGCTGAACCTGGACTGGCCCACCGAGCAAGTCATGTCCATTGTGCAAAATGCCGAGCACATCCCCATAGGCAGACTCGGTTTCATTGGCGCCCTCGGCTTATTTGTCACCTTCATTCTCGCCTTCGGAAGCCTGGAGACGAACTTCAACGTGGTGTGGGAGGTCAAGACCTCGAGAACCGTCGTAAGACAAATCCAGGTGTACACACCCTTCCTCGTCATTATGGCTGGCTTTATCGGCATGTTCGCCGGATTCGTGAACCACGTGCAAAACGTACTCTCAATGATTATCGTGGATGGATTGCACTTTTCGCCGGAGCTGCTCAAGATTCTCATCACAGCGTTCTGGTACACGGCATTCCACATCACCGCCATGGTCCTCATCTTTTTAATGCTGTACGCCCTCCCCGCCCGCAAGCTCCGCCAGCGGGAGACAGGCAAACACCCGCCGTACCGCAAGCGCAAGCTTTTTGGTGTCTCGTTCGCCTCGACCATCATTGCCTGGGTATGCATTAACATTTACGTCAAAATTCTCATGCTCATCCAAACGGCCATGGTCACCCGCATGTCCATTTTCTATGGCTCGCTAGCCTTTATCCCGCTGTTCCTGTTCCTGCTCTTTGGCGTGTGGTCTATAATCCTTTGCGCCAACAGCCTTGTGTGGACCATATGCTACTGGCAAGACGCCAAAGACAAAAAGTGGAACTGGAACGCCACCCTGGAGGACGTACACAATGCTCACCAAATCGAAGAATCCAAGTAAAAGCGCGCTGACCGCATTTTTCGCCGTACTCCTGGTGCTGTTCCTCGCACCGTCGTGCTTTGCCGAACTGGCGGGGATGGGCGATGCCAGCGCCTCCGAACAAAAAAGCGAAAGCGGACTCAAGGCATTGATTGGCCTTGGCGGCGGAAACACCATGATCGCCGACGATGGCGCGTTGTTCATGTCGCTTCGCATCGGTCTCGACCTTAAACCCTTGGTCGCCGTCGGCGCCTGGGCATCGACATCCATTGACGACGTACGCAACTACAGCGCCCCCATCAAACAGATGATCAACTACAAGTCCTTTGGCGCCTTTGTGGAACTTTTCCCGCTCCGCTTTAACGAAATGTCCATCTCGGTGCCCATACAGGTTGGCGGCGGCGTGGTGAACATCATGGAAGCCGACGACGAAGCCTTTGCACCCGAGGACTATTTTTTTACAGCCGACATGGCGGCGCACTTCAACTACCGCCTGACCAAGATGCTCGAAATTTCGATTGGCGGCGGCTACCGCATGTTTGCCGGCATCGAGGAGAACTACCTCGACAACATGGATTTTTGCACTCCCTTCGGCGAATTGCGCTTTACCGTGAGAGAGTAACCTAGGCACCGCAGGCGACACCCATGACCCAGTTCATATCGCTGCGCGGCTGCCGCCTGCACAACCTCAAGAACATCGACGCCGACTTCCCGCGCGGCAAGGTGACCGTTGTTTGCGGGCCCTCGGGTTGCGGCAAGTCGACCCTCGTGCTCGACACGCTCCACGGTGAAAGCAAGCGCCGTTACCTGGAGACGCTCTCGCCCTTCGCCGCCGATTTACTGGGCGGCAGACGAAACATCCCGCTGACCAGCGCCGAGGGACTCCCCGCAAGCCTAGCCATAGGACCAACTCGCGGCGAAGCACCCGCCAAGGCCTACGCCCTTTCTATTGCCGAATGCGACGGCGCCCTGCGCACGCTCTTTGCCGCCTATGCAAAGCCTGCCTGCCCCGTTTGCGGCAAGCCCATGGAATGTGAGACACGCGAGCAGATTATCCGCGAAATCGCCGGCATGGAGCTCGGCACCAAGCTGCAGTTCCTGGCCCCCATCGAAAGTGCAGGGAACACGCTCGACAAACTCTCGGCAGTCTTTTTGAGCCAAGGTTTTACCAGGGCTCTCGCCGACGGCACGCTCTATTCGCTCGCCGACCTGTTGCCCGGCGAAAAGGCGCTCACGCCCAAGGAATTCCTTATTGTGGTGGACCGCGTGATTGTGCGCGAAAACACCCGCACCCGCATCGCCGAGTCGGTCGACGCGACGCTCAAACTCACGCACTCGGCCATAGTGCTGGACATTGGCGGAAACCGCAAGCAATATAGTACTCTTCCGCGTTGCATGGACTCTGCCGACAAGGCGCACCAAAAAGCCGCCGCAAGCAAAAAAAACAGCACCGAGAGAATCCCTTCGCTCGAGGCACGTTTCTTTTCGCCCTACAGCCGCACCAGCGCCTGCCCGTTTTGTGAGGGCACAGGGACGTTCGTCAAAGAGGTCGATGACCGCATTGAGGAATGCCCCCACTGTAACGGTACACGGCTCTTGCCCGCCTACCGCAACGCTTCTATTGACGGCATCTCTTACGCGCAGCTGCTCGCCATGCCATTCACGGAGCTCACCAGCATCCTGCACCGGCTGCTCGACAACAAAATTACAGAGAACCTAAAGCCCACCTTCAACACGCTGCTCGAGCGCCTCAAAGCCATCGACGAACTCGGAATCGGCTACCTCACACCGGGCCGCGCAGGGCAAACGCTCTCGGGCGGCGAAATGCAAAGGCTCAAGCTTTCGAGCCTCTCTACCGGGCACCTGAACGGACTCCTGATTTGCCTAGACGAACCAGCGAGCGGCCTGCACCAAAAGGACGTGGACGCCCTGTGGGACGTACTCCAAAAAGTCCGTGACCGCGGGAACACGCTTGTGCTCATTGAGCACAACCCCGCCATCATCCGCCGTGCCGACTACATTATTGAAATGGGACCAGGCGCAGGCGAAAAGGGCGGAGAAGTCCTGATGCAAGGCCCCGCCAAACAAGTGCTCGCAAGCCCCGACTCGCCCACCGCCAAGTGGATCCGCGAGCTGGACGCCGTAAAGAAAGATTCCAAAAAAAAGAGCAGGGGCGCGGGCATCGAGGTGCAAGACTTTGCCCTCTACGACATGGCGCCCGTCAGCGCCAAGTTTCCTGTGGGCAAGTTCAGCGTCATCACGGGAGAAAGCGGGAGCGGCAAGTCAACGCTCCTCTTCGAAGGCATTGCAAGGCGAGCCCACGCGGGTGAATTCGCAAAACTCGGCATCGAGGACCTCTCCATTCTCGCCACGGGCGACTTCCACGGCAACAGGCGGAGCACCGTTTTGAGCGCCATTGACCTCATGTCCAAACTGCGTGACCTCTTCGCCAAGCTCCCCGAAAGTAAAGTTCGCGGCTACGGTCCCAACAAGTTCAGCATCCACGCGCCCGGCGGCCGCTGCGAGAACTGCAAGGGCGAGGGCGTTCTTCTGGATCCCTCCGGCTACGAAGAGACCGAATGCCCCGTGTGCCTCGGCAGACGGTTCCGCGACGAAGTCCTCGAAGTGCGTTTCAAGTCGTTTTCCATCGCCGATATCCTCGACATGGAAGTGGGCAAAGCCTACACGCTTTTCGAGAACCTCAAGCCATTTGCAGACAAGTTAAAGCCACTGGTCGAGACCGGTCTTGACTACCTGCGACTGGGGCAACCCACGGCCCACCTTTCGGGTGGTGAACGCGCAAGACTCAGGCTTTCGATTGCGCTATCACGCGCCAAGGCGCCCAATACGCTCTTTTTGTTCGACGAGCCTGCCCGCGGGCTGCATCAAAAAGACATTGGCCAGTTGCTCGGGCTCATTCGCGGGCTCTGCGACGCCGGCCACACCGTCATTGCGATCGAGCACGCGCAAGACTTTGTGAACGCCGCCGACTACGCGGTGGAACTCAAGCGCAAATAAAAGACTTTTATTTTTTGAAGCCGCCTTTGTCGTATTCGTCAAAGGCCTCGGGCAATGCGTGAAGTTCGTTTTTGCCATTCCACTTGAACATGGACGGTCCCCAGGCCCCGCCCTCTGTGGGCTCCCAGAAGAACGCCCCCAACCCGCGGGGAACTTCTTCCATCATCCGCTGTGTTTGGGCTCGCGCCCCGCTATAGCTGTAGGAATTGTCCTTTTCGCCGCCATTATACTCGGCAATAAAGAACTCCAGGTCCGTGTAAGTTTTGCCGAGGTTCGTAAGGAGCGTTTTCCATGTGGAAGGGTTGCCGTCGTCGTAGGCGGTATACGCCGAAATGCCCATGGCGTCAGCAGTCACACCCTGTTTTTTGAAAATCAAATCCATCCACCATTCCACGGTCGACGTCTTTTCGGGATTCTCGATGTGGAACGCCGTCTTGATATTATTCGACACCGCCTTGACCGCGCGGACGCCCGCCTTGAGATACTTCGCGGTATTCGCGCGCCCGGCATCGTTCGAGAGGATCCCGCTCACAGAGGCGTTGGCGGTGGTGACGTTATTGCCCCAGCAGTCGGTATTCGAGTTGGGCACATCGCGCAAGAGCCCGTTCGTAATCTCGTTACCCACCTGCACCATGTCGGGCGTGGCCCCGGCCTGTTTGAGGGCATTCACAAGGTCAAAGGTGTATGCATATACCGAGTCCGCCATCACGTCGGAACTACCGATACCGCGCCAGCGCTCGGGAATAATCTGCTTGCCGGGATCCGCCCAGTTGTCGCTGTAATGGATGTCGAGCAAAAAGTACATGCCCGCGGTCTTGACTTTTTTGGCGTAGGCAATCACGTGTTCCTTGTCGCCAAACGCCTCGGTATCTTGACCGCAACCGCTGGCGGCATAGCCGTACTGCGTTTTAGGGCTCACGAACGTTTTCAAGCGAACGGCATTAAAACCGTGGTTGCGGAGAATCGAAAAAATATCGTTTTCCTTTCCGTCGGTATCAAAAAAGCGGACACCATAGGCTTCGTGCTCCTGCACCTTTGAAATGTCGGCGCCCACGAGGTACTTGTCGCTGAACACCGGAACCGAAGAAGAGGAACGCGGGGGCTCCATTGTCGAGGAGCGCGGCTGATCTGCCGAAGAACGGGGCTGCACGCCAGACGAATGCGGAGGCTCCATTGACGAAGAGAGCGGCGGCTCTGCCGAAGAACGGGGCTGCACCGACGAAGACGAAGATAAACCCTCAATGGCTCCCGAAGAGACCTCGATTTCAGTCGTCGAATACCCGCCAAAATACGCGGAATCGAACAAGACGGCACTGGAACTGGACGGTACTTGAAAATCGGAGGAAGATTCTGTAACCGCATTCGCCAAAGAATCGGCCCTGTCAACCAGGGAAGAGGACGCCGAATCGCCAACGACCTCAAACTCGTATTCCGCCTCGGACGACGAATCGTCACCGCAGCCAACAAACGCCATTCCGATGGCAATTAACACATAACCTGCAAGATTTTTTTTGATATACATACCAAACCACTCCAAATTGAGTTTAACCCACTCCATTAAAATAACAAAGTATTCATGTTAAAAGTGTAAAAAACGAAGCACCCCTTCTAAAAAAATTAAATTATGGCCATGTTCAACGCGGAACTCCTCACATCGGCAAAAGTCCAGGACTTCATCAAAAAGGCCTTCCAGCACAAATGGGACGCCCTGAAGGTCTCGACGGCGCTCGCCAGGGAATTCAGCAACGAGGAACGCGCCGCCATCATGGACTACATGGAGCTCGTCCCCAAATTCCGCGAAAAAATCTTTAGCGAAAAGAACGGTGATGCCTTTTTGCTTTGCGACAGGCTCGCTTTGGAGCAAAGCACGGCATTTGATATTGGCCATTGGAAATCCGCCCTGTGGTTAAACGACCAACCTGTCCAAGGCACTCCGGTCCAAACCGTGCACGACCTGTGCTGCGGCATGGGTGGCGACAGTTTCTTTTTGCCCGACCACTTGAATGTAATTGGCGTGGACCTCGACGAGAACCGGCTAGCCATGTACCGCTACAATGCGGAAGTCATGCGCCCCAAAGCCGCACAAACCATCTGCGCCGACGTGCGCGAAGTCGCCCGCGAGAACAGTCATGCGCAGCCTTTAAACGGCGCAACGCCTGCAAACAGCGAGACTCGCGCAGACTTCTTCACCCTCGACCCGGCACGGCGCGCCATTGAAGGCGAGAACCAGCGTGACCTCAAAAATCTCACGCCCTCCTTCGAAGAGGTCCTCGAAATCGCCAAGCACTACCGCGGCGGCATGGCAAAACTCCCACCGAGCTACCCCACCGACGAAATCCCGGGCGACTGCGAAATTCTATACCTGGGGTCAAGGCAGGATTGCCGCGAGCTTTTGGTGCTTTTTGGCGAACTCGCCAAGCACCCGGGATGCGTACGCGCCGTCATCGTGGGCAAAAAAGGCGAGACGGTCGCCGAGTGGTGCGAAGCCCGCGATGCCAAACGCGAAACGCGCGACAAAGAAAGCCAAGAACAGTTTGAGTACAACTTTGAATTGGAAGGCAAGGATCGTATTTACCGGACAGCTTCTAGCCAGTCGGACCTCCCGCTAGGCGACCTGGGCAAATACCTCTCGGAACCCGCGCCCGTACTGTTGCGGAGCCACCTGTTCGGTTCGACAGCCCGTGGTTTTGACCCGGACGCGCACCTCGTGTCGGAGGGTATCGCCTATATTTCGAGTGCAACGCCGCTGCCCGCTCCGGGGTTCGCCACGTTCAAGGTACTGGACCACTGCGAAATCGCCTCGGGAGCCGTTCGCGCCATGCTCAAGGCGCATGACGTAGGCAAGCTCACGCTCAAACTCCGTGGCGTCAAGGTCGACCCCGACGCCGAAATCAAGCGGTTGAAGCCCAAGGGCAAAAACGAGGCCATCCTTTTCTACACCCGCGCGCAAGGCGAAAAGATTGCTATACTAACAACAAGAATCAAAGACACCCTTATGTCATCCTGAGAGGCGTAGCCTCGATGGATCCAGACCTTAAAATACTTATGGACTGGATTCTTCGACTTCGAACCTTCGGTTCTCCTCTCAGAATGACACTGGCGAATTTCGTGACAAAGATAAGCTATGACAGTAAAACTTGAAGAATCCTGGCTGAACCTGCTCTCCGACCAGTTCGAGCAGCCTTATTTTAAACAAATTAAAGAAAAGCTTTTGCAAGAAAAAGCGGAACATCACGTGGTGTACCCGCCAGGCTCCAAGATTTTCGCGGCGCTGGACTTTTGCCCCGTGGACAAGGTGAAGGCAGTCATCATTGGACAGGACCCCTACCACAATCCAGGCCAGGCACACGGCCTCTGCTTTTCGGTGCCGCAGGGCATTGAGCCGCCGCCGTCGCTCGTCAACATTTTCCAGGAACTGCACGACGACCTCGGCATCAACCCGCCGTCCCACGGCAACCTTGAAAGCTGGGCCGAACAGGGCGTTTTGCTCCTCAACGCGTCGCTCACGGTGCGCGCCCACATGGCGGCGAGCCACGCCGGCATCGGCTGGCAGCAATTCACCGACACCATCATCCAAAGGCTCTCGGCCGATCGCCAGAACCTGGTGTTTTTGCTTTGGGGCAGTTTTGCCATCAAAAAACAGGCGCTCATCGCCAAGGACCGTGGGCACCTGATCCTCACCGCCCCGCACCCGAGCCCACTCTCGGCCTACCGCGGGTTCTTTGGTTGTAAGCACTTCAGCAAGGCGAACGAATACCTCAAGAGCAAGGGCATCGAACCCATCGACTGGAGCATTAAGTAGCGAATCTTTTTCTATATTAATTAACATGACTAACAGAAACTCTCTCGGACGACTCATCCTCTTTATCGTACTCGGCCTCATTATTGGCGGGGTGCTCGGTGAATGCCTTGGCCTCCTCTTTGGGGAGCTGGGCGAACTCATGAACGCCGGCGGCTACGACAACATCGTCCGCAACTTCTTTGTGGCGTCCTTCGACCCGAGTTTCGGATTCCTGGGCGACAAGGCGGAACCAGTGGTTCTCAACCTGTACATGGTCAAGATTGCGCTGGGAATCAGTTTCAAATTCAACGTCGTTAGCTTAATCGGCATGACTGTGGCCATTTACATTATGAAGTGGTCCGGAGGAAATCGATAATGGAATCTATCCAGGATTTGCAGGCCAAACTCGCCAGCGGGAGCACTACCGCCGAAGCTTTGGCCCAGGCTTCCCTTGCAAAAATTGAAGAAACAAAGAATTTGAATGCCTTTATCTCGGTACTTGGCGAACGCGCCATCGAAAAAGCAAAGGCAAGCGACAAGCGCCGCGCCGAGGGCAAGTCCCTGGGCGCTCTCGACGGCATCCCTGTCGCCGTGAAAGACAATATGTGCATCGAAGGTACGCGCACGACCGCCGCTTCCAAGATTCTCGAGAACTTTGTTGCCCCGTACACGGCGACTGCCATCGAAAAGCTCGAAGCCGCCGGCGCCGTGATTGTCGGCAAAACGAACATGGACGAATTCGCCATGGGCTCGAGCAACGAGACCTCTTACTTTGGCCCGGTCAAGAACCCGCTGGACGAATCCCGCGTTCCGGGCGGTTCCAGTGGCGGCTCGGCCGTAGCCGTGGCCAGTGGCACGGTCCCCTGTGCCCTCGGCTCCGACACCGGTGGATCCATCCGTCAGCCCGCCGCCTGCACAGGGGTTGTGGGCCTCAAGCCCACCTACGGCCGCGTGTCCCGCTATGGTCTTCTCGCCTACGCAAGCTCCCTCGACCAGATTGGCCCCTTTGGCGCAACCGTCAAGGACGCGGCAACGCTCCTCGGCGCGATTGTCGGGATCGATGAACACGACAACACCACCAGCACCCGCCCGAGCGAAGATTTTTGCGCCAAGCTGAACGACGGCGTGAAGGGCAAGGTGATTGGCGTTCCCAAGGAATACTTTGCCGAAGGCCTCGACGCCGAGTGCAAGGCCGCCATCGAGGGCATGCTCAAAAAGCTGGAAGCCGAAGGCGCTACCATCAAGGAAGTGAGCCTCCCCCACATCAACTACGCCGTGTCGAGCTACTACATTATTGCGACCGCCGAAGCAAGTTCGAACCTTTCACGCTACGACGGCGTTCGCTACGGCTACCGCAGCAAGGAAGCCCGCAAGCTCTTTGACCTGTACGCCAAGTCCCGCAGCGAAGGTTTCGGCAAGGAAGTCCAGCGCCGTATTCTCCTCGGCAGCTACGTTCTTTCGGCAGGCTTCTACGACGCCTACTACGTGCAGGCCCAGAAGGTTCGCCGCCTGATCACCGACGACTTCACCGAAGCCTTCAAGACCTGCGACGTGATCGCGAGCCCCACAATGCCGGGACTCCCGCTCAAGTGCGGCATGAACGAGTCCGACCCCATGGCCGTGTACCTGAGCGACATCTACACCGTGAGCCTGAACCTCGCCGGCCTTCCAGGCGTCAGCGTCCCCTGCGGCATGGCAGGCGGAATGCCCGTCGGCCTCCAGTGGATTGGCAAGCCGTTCATGGAAACCGATTTGCTCTCGATTGCCGCCGCGACCGAAGCTTTGAACAAGTAAACGGAAGTTGCAATGAACAGACTCTTTAAAACCGGCCTAGCCATAGTCGCCGCCTTTACGCTTGCGGCCTTCGCCCAGGAACCGGCCGATTCCGCGAACATTGCCGCGGACGTTCCCGCCGCCGTCACAGCCGATTCCGCGAACACCACAGCAACCGACTCCGCAGCCGCCAGGCAAGCGCAGTTCGACGACATCATGAACTCCACCTACGATACGGGCTCCTCCTCGTCGGAGCAAGCCGTTTCGCAGCCCGAATCGTCCTCTTCCGAAACCTCGGGCGACGGCGGACTTGTGCTGTACGACGGCAACGACACGCCCCAAAAGCCCGCGGAACGCCGCGTGTACTCGAGGGACGCCCCCATATTCCGTTTCATGGCGACCGTCGGCCTGGAATCCCCAAGCCGCGGCTACGCCTCGTTCGAGTACATCGTGGCGCAAGAACTGCTGAACGTCGGCGTCCACTTTACCGACTACACCGACAAGGTGTTCCAGGTGGGCGCGACAGTCACCTACTACCCCATGGAAATGCGGTACTTCTACATGTTCCTCACCAACGACTGGATACACGGCTCCTACGACAGGGACCGCAACTTGGGCGGTGGCGACTTCGAGGAATACGAGGAGACGCTCAACGCCTGGCGTGTCGTGGTTGGCATCGGCGGCGAAGCGCTCTTTATGATGCACTTCGGCATGTACATCGAGCTCGGTTTCGAGTTCTTTGCCGCCAACGGCGACTACTACCTGCACATGAGCAAAAAGCACGGGACATTCGACAACGACAACTTCAAGCTGCCGTACGGCATCGGCTTCCTGTTCCCGTTCTAAATTCTACCCTGTTTAAAAACATCGCAAAAAAAATCGACCCCATTTACGAGGGTCGATTTTTTCAACTTGACGTACAAAGCAAGCGGTCTATTCTTGCGTACGGTAGTTCGGGGCTTCCTTCGTGATGGTCACATCGTGCGGATGAGACTCGCGGAGGCCTGCGCCCGTGATGCGCACGAACGTGGACTTCTTGTAGAGTTCTTCAAGATTCGCGGCACCGGCATAACCCATGGCAGAATGAATACCACCGATCATCTGGTAAACCGTGTCGCGGAGCGGTCCCTTGTACGGGACGCGGCCTTCGATACCTTCTGGCACGAACTTGCGGGGTTCCTGTACGCCACCCTGGAAGTAACGGTCGGCGGAGCCAGCTTTCATGGCGCCCAAGGAACCCATACCGCGATAGCTCTTGAAGCTACGACCGTCGGCGAGAATCACTTCGCCCGGAGCTTCTTCGGTACCGGCGAACATGGAGCCGATCATCACGGCGTTTCCACCGGCAGCCAAAGCCTTCACAATGTCTCCGGAATACTTGATGCCGCCGTCGGCGATAATCTTCACGCCCACCTTGCGAGCGGCCTTACCGCATTCCACAATGGCGGAGAACTGCGGGTAACCGACGCCCGCCACAATACGCGTGGTGCAAATGGAGCCCGGGCCAATGCCCACTTTCACGATGTTCGCGCCGCACTTGGCAAGTTCTTCCACGGCTTCGGGCGTGCAAACGTTGCCACCGCAAATCGTGAGCTTCGGATACTTTTTGCGAACGGCCTTCACCATGTTGCGGACACCGATGTGGTGACCGTGGGCCGTGTCAATAATCAAGAGGTCTACGCCAGCGTCCACGAGGGCAGCGACGCGTTCCATGGTATTGGCGGAAGTGCTCACCGCGGCACCCACCAAGAGCTGTCCGTTCTTGTCGAGGCTTGCGTTCGGGTTGCTTTCACGCTTCAAAATGTCGGTCATCGTGATGAGGCCCTTGAGGGCGCCCGAGGCATCCACCAGCGGGAGCTTTTCGATACGCTTCTCGGCGAGGATTTCCTTCGCCTTGGCGAGGCTTACCTTGGGGCTTGCCGTCACCGGGTTCTTCGTCATGACTTTTGCAATCTTAACGGTCATGTCGGTGATGGTGCGGAGGTCGCGACTCGTAAGCATGCCGACGAGTTTGCCCTTGGAAAGAATCGGAAACCCGCTCACGTTGTTCGTCGCACGGAGTTCAAATGCAGCAGAAACCGGCTGGTCCGCATCGAGCGTCACCGGGTTTGTCACAATGCCGGACTGCCAGCGTTTGACCTTGCGAACTTCCTCCGCCTGATCCTCGATGCTCATGTTCTTGTGGATGATGCCGATACCGCCCTGCAAGGCAAGGGAAATAGCGAGGGGCGCGGTCGTCACCGTATCCATGGCGGCACTGATAATAGGGATATTCAGTTTAATGCTCGGGGAAAGCTGGGTGCTCACGTCCGTCTGGGAAGGGAGCACAGAGGATGCACCCGGTACCAAGAGAACGTCATCAAAAGTCAAAGCTTCTGGCAAAATTTTCATAGGATAACCTCTTTTTGCACGGAAAATATAGAAAAAAGTGGTTTGAAATTGGAGGATAGTGGCTAGAATTTGAGGAATACGCAGGTTTAACTATATTTTTGCGTATGACGGATTTATCTAACAAAGATCAGACTCCAAAAGACGCCAAGAAAGAGCGTCTCAAAAGGATGCACGCCTGGCTCGGCAGCGCCGCCACAACGCCCTCACGTGACTACGACAACGAAGACGACCCGGTCTCTTACGGGGGTGGCCACTCCGGCTGGAACCGTTAAACGCCTCCACCACAGTTCAAAAGCTACAAGAGCATCATCAGCCAAATAGTGCAAGCCGTAAAAAGAATGGGCACTCCCACTCCAAGGTATTTCCAGCCGAGGGCTGCCCCCCGGCAGAAGCTACCAACTCATCAAAAACTTCTTTGGTAGGCAAGCGAAATCCCTCGGGGATGTCGAAGTTCAGGTTCTCTGCCATCCAGACCTTTTCACCAATTTTCACAACTTTGTACGTACTCCCGTCTCGTGGGTCGGTAAACGACTCGGAACAGGCGCACAATAGCTACAAGATTCCCGAAAACTTTAAGCAGCAGTAATCGTAAACACCGCGGGCATCGCTACTTCCCGTTGTAGCGTTCCATGCACTTCTCGATGCCGAGCTTGAAATAGCATTCCACAAGCGCAGGCACTTTTGCAATCGCCTCATCAAATAGCGGGCGATCCTCGGGAGGGAACTTCGCAAGTACCCAGTTGCTGAGGTCGAATTTTGGCGGGCACTTCCCTACCCCAAAGCGGATGCGCGGGAACTTGTCGCCCACATGCTCGATGATGTTCCTAAGCCCGTTCTGGCCGCCGTGGCTCCCGTCCTTGCGGCAGCGGATGCGGCCCACGTCCAGGTTGATATCGTCGCTAAAGACAAGCAGGTGGTCCACCTTCACCTTGTACCAGGTCATCAGGGCCTGGACGGCCTCGCCCGAGAGGTTCATGTAGGTCTGTGGTTTTACCAGGAGGCATTCCTCGCCCGCGACATTCACCTTCATGGTGAGCGCCTTGTGTTCGCTTTTCCAGTCCTTGTTCGGGTCGGCGAGCTTTTCGACCGCCATAAAACCCGCATTGTGATGCGTGTTGCTATACTGAGTTCCGGGATTCCCGAGTCCGACGATTAGATACATGCCGCCAAAAATAAAAAAAAAACGCCCGCGGCATAAAACCACAGGCGTTTTTCGCTTTAAAAGCTTCGCGTTACTTGGCTTCGGCAGCCGGAGCGGCGGAGTCAGCAGCAGCCGGAGCAGCGGCAGCGGCCGGAGCGGCGGCTTCTTCAGCGGCTTCCTTCTTCTTAGCCTTGGAGGAAATCGTGAAGATAACGGTGCGAGGACCGGAAGCGAGTTCCACGCCTTCAGGGAGCTTGAAGTCCTTGGCATAGAAGGTCACGTTGGTCTCGAAGTTGGAAATATCCAATTCGAGAACGGTCGGGATGCAAGCCGGCTTGGCAGCGAGCATGAGGTAGCGGGTTTCCTGAGAGAAGAGACCGCCCTGGGTCTTGACGCCAATCGGGAGACCGGAGAGCTTCACCGGGACGCGGACCTTGACCATGGAGTCTTCTGCGATCTTGATGAAGTCGATGTGGATGAACTTCTGAGTGATGGCATCCTTCTGGTAGGAGTAAACAACAGCCGGATTGCCGGCCTTGCCATCGATTTCGAGGTCGAGAAGCGTGTAACGCTTGCCCGGAGCGAGAACCTTGCGCAGGTCGATGTCGCTGACGCTAATGTTCACAGCTTCGGTACCCTTACCATAATAGACGGCCGGAATCTGACCAGCCTTACGCAAACGGGCGTTAGCACGGTTTGCACCTAGCACTCTCGAGGTAGCTTTGAGCGTTGTGAGTTCCATTTTTTCTCCAATTTGGATATGAGTTAAAAAAATTCATTGGGGTAGCTGGATTCGAACCAACGAATAACGGAATCAAAATCCGTTGTCTTACCACTTGACGATACCCCAATGGTGGCGACAATTATAGTAAAAAAGCCACCCCTTTTAAAGGGAAATGGCTGTTTTTTTAACAAAAACGGGCTAAAAAGAACCCGACTAGCGGTGCCAGAACTTGGTGATGGTCTGGTAACGGGATATGGGGAGCATGGCTAGGGCGGCAGCCTCAGCATCGGTCCTCGACTCAAAAATGCCGAACACGGAAGCGCCCGAACCGCTCATAAGTGCGCATTTCGCCCCGAGCTCGAGGAACTTCGCCTTCATCTGGGCAACAAGCGGGTGCTTGGGGAACACCGAAATTTCGAAGGCGTTAAAGAGCGACTCAGTCGCAAAAACCGACGCGGCCCCGTTCCAGCGCGCCTTGTACTGCTCCCAACGGTCGGGTCCAGACTTGGGGACGCCCGCGTAGGCGTCCTTTGTGGGGACGGCATCGAGGGGAGTCGCGATGAGGAGAACGTTTCCGGCAGGCAAATCCAAGGGGGCTACAAACGTCAGGCGGTCGCCGATGCCCTCGGCGAAAGCCGTGCCGCCTCGGACCAAAAACGGGACGTCGGCACCGAGGGTCGCCCCGATAGACTCCAGCACCTGGGGATCCAGTTTTAGGTCCCAGAGGCGGTTCAGCAAGCGGAGCGTTGCTGCGGCATCGGCGCTGCCACCGCCAAGGCCCGCCCCAAGAGGCATCACCTTGTCGAGGAAGAGGTCCGCACCCAGGGCGCGAGTATCGCCATGGTCTGCCGCGTATTTTTTCAAGGCGAAGGCCGCCTTGTAAACGAGGTCCGATTCCTTGGGGTAATCCTGCGGCTCGTTATACTCGAGCGTCACCACGCCGTCGTCGCGGAGTTCCGCCGACACGGTATCGCCGGCGTCCACCGTTTGGAACACCGTGCCCAAATCGTGGTAGCCGTCTTCGCGCTTGCGAATCACATCCAAAAACAAATTGATCTTTGAAGGAGCGTATTCTTGCATGATTATT
>JAEEGL017328008.1_pt1 | contig 19613 bp, 16 predicted proteins | sample 9134231 | NCBI WGS metagenome assembly JAEEGL01 (sample SAMN16246548, study PRJNA631951) | gut metagenome | biome: gut microbiome; feature: rumen; material: fiber-attached | host: Bos | place: Iran: Karaj | collected 2018-10 | reverse complement strand
TGTAATCATACATAGTGAATCTTAACACTCATCATTTAATTTCTCTATCGCCAGTTCCTTGATGGCATTACACCAGTTTACTATGTCCACAGTCGATGCGAACTCTAAGCTGACATGAGTATTGTCGATAGTCATGCACAACTCTGAACCATTATCAGTAGATAGTATCTCACATTCAATGCTCTCGTCCTCAAAGTTGGAGAATTGTTTTATATATCTCTTTTTTGCCATTGCTATCTTTTTACTAATTCCACATAATAAGCCCATCCATCATTCCGTGTCTTGCACCACTCATAGGGCTTTAATTCTAACTTCATGCCTAAACGGTCGGCAATCTCCAGAAAATTGTATAACTCTGTCTTTGGCACAGGCACGTCATATCCTGGGTGCTGGTTGTGAACAATCTCACTAACATAATCGCGTTCTTCATCAGAGGCAAAAGCATCTTCCATTAACTTTCGCTCATACTCTCTGAATATTAACCGTCCTTTCTTATAGTCACGGAACTTCAAGCCTTCAAGAATTTCTGTTGACTCCATACCAGTAACGAAAGAGACAAAATCACCTTTTATAGTAATCACAGGCGGCAAGTCTGTACACCTAATCTCACTCGTCTTTTCTGTAGGAGCATAGATGAATACATCACCCTTCCTGCCAAGATATGAAGCACAAAAATATCCGTTTTTTTGTGCGCACTCGTCAGCTAGTTCCTGAATATGTTTGTTGTTCCGTATCATATCAACTTTCTATTGGAAATCAAATATTAGTACAGACATCATTATTTGCCTACTTTTATCATCATTCAGATGAAACACATAGTCATACTGTGTCTCACTTTTTTTGATACCTGATACATAATTCGGATGCTGGGGTATAGTCTCTTGCAAAGACTTGATAGCTGCACTCATACCAACTTCTCTGTTGAATATGAGTAAGGCTGTCTTTGTATCTCTCCAGGTCAGATAGCTTAATAATTGACTAATAGCATCAGTCAAGACTTTAGCTCCCTTCCAGAATTTACATTCAGCAATAAAAAGTATGTCATCACCCTTCTTTACCATTATGTCAGTCTTACCTCGATGGTTAAATGCTTCTCCAGTCGAAGAATAGTTTGTGAACGAGGTGACAAGTTGAGTTAAAAAGAGGTCTCTTATAGTTTCTTCATCTCTGTCTCTATGTGTATTAGGGAAACGCTCTAAATTTCGTCCAATAGTATTGAGAGAAGAAATGATTTCTCTATATTCTTTGTCGGCCATAGTAGGCGTGACTCTTTCTGGTATTGTATTAATGACTTTCGGGATTGATTTATAACGTCGTTGTACTGTAGGAATAGAATATGTTTTGTTATTGTTCTGTCCCTTAATAGGGATGCCAATATCTACAAGTTCTTGATGTTCCTTTTTAATCTGGTTCTTCCGTATGGTAAACATACTGCGGATATTGTCGGGTAGACAACGATTGATAAAAGCATAGTTTTTCTCCAAATAGCTCATCATATCTCGCAATGTGTTCACATAAGAATTGCATTCCCTTTTAACATCATTTGCGTCACCATTTATGTCCAGAATGTCAACATATAAGGAGTCATTACTAATCGAAATATTTGGCCAGCAACCTGTAGAGTAAGGATTGGGTCTGTATTTTAACAATTCTCCATCACCCTGATAGGGGATAAAAAGACGATATACTTTTCGTTCGATCTCGTGTGCATCGTAGTAAAACCATCTAGAAGGTAAGTATTCAGGAGAAACAAGCACAGTTCTCGGCTCTATGCTCATATCATCGTACATGACAACGGGACAATCCAAATAGAACACATCGGACAAATAATCTATGTATTCTTGCTCAGATATGTTTAAAATATAATCATCAGTGAGGTCGTGAATCTTCTTTCTGGCACTTTCTTTTAGTGCTTCTTCAAGATAATTCACATCCCCTTTTTGGAATAAATCTCCGTGTGGTGGTCTAAATCTCTCCATTTTACCTATGCTGCGTTTTCATAAAGTCCCTTAACATAGTCGTATATCTTTATCCTCAACACTTCAAAATTGGGATAAACGCTCTCTGGTAATTCCTCAAATAACGTATCTCTAATAATGACCTGAACAGCAGATTGACCTTCTTCCTTATCGAAGCAATGGTCAAATGATGCCACAGCTGCCTTAATCTTCTCTAACAGTTCAACAGAGACCTCCTTAATCTTCTTAATGTCCTTGGCAGACAGATCATCTTGGAACATCAAGTCAAAAATGGCTAATTGAGCATCGTTTTGGAATTCTTCTCGCACATAACGCTGTTCCTCTTCGGACAAACTCGATACCAAGGCCATCAAATCATTAAAGGTTTTCTCAATAACGGCTCTGTCCTGTTCCTTGTTGTAATCCTCGATTATCGCCTTGTATCTCTCGTAGAAGTTAACACGACTTGGGTTTGACCTGAGCATCCTATCAAGTCTTTCCTGTACCAACTCATCTAGGTCTTTCAGCATGAGATGCTTGTTTTGTACTTTTGCAAACTCTCTTCTCAACAAATCGAAATCGATCTTGCTGATGTCAAACTGACGGCTGGGTTGTTCCTCGTTGTGATTGATAGTGATATAATCGCTTAATATGCCATTTATCTCTACCATCAGGTCAGTATTATCTGCATGTTTACGCTGCTTTTGAAGCTCCTTATAAATGGCTTCAATAGCTTCTTTGGCTTCTACAATCTCTTTTGAAAGTTCCTTCTTGCAGACAAACTTTACAAGACGCATAAGTTCGGATGCGTATGTCTGGAATGTCTTTTTAACTTCTGCTGGTTGGCACATGGCATTAGCAGCTTCAAGCAGTACTTCTACCCTCTTAAAGTCGTTGACCTTGCAGTCTATGAGTGTCTGAAGGTCAAAACCGTGCTCTTTGATGTAGTCTTTGGTCGTATTAACAGTCTCTATTATCTTTGCAAGCAATTCTTCTTTATTAATAGTTGGGTCTTTTCCTCCTGTCTTTTCTTTATTGACAGTATAATCCGCAAGGGCTTTGCGGAGAGCTTTGACTATACCAACATAATCAATAATCAAACCATTGCTCTTACCTTCGCTTACACGATTTGCTCTGGCTATAGTCTGCATGAGGGTGTGAGCTTGAAGGGGTTTGTCAAGGTAGAGACATGATAGAGACTTGACATCGAAGCCTGTTAACCACATGGCACAGACAAACACGACACGGAATGGGGTTTCTGACTTCTTATACTCTTTATCCAATTCACGCTCAACCATCTTTTTCCGATGAGGAAGAATGTCAAGCCCCCATTTCTTGAATGTCTGTATCTCGTTTTGTTCCTGGCTGATAACAACACACATTTCTGTTTCCTTCAGCCATGAGAGTTTTCGGTTGAGTTCCTGCGCTTCTTGCTGGGTCGCAGTCTTTATAGCTTTTTCGACCTGGGTAATCTTTTCTTTCCAATACTTTTGGGCTAGGTTATACATTCTTACACAAGTAACCTTGTTGAGACACACAAACATGGCTTTTCCACTCGTCCATAAGTCTGTATAATGCTCCACAAAATCCTTAGCGATAGCATCAAGGCGTGGCTCTGCTGTCAGGATGTGAATTTCGTTGGCAAATTCCTGTTCCAACTTTTCTTGTTGAGCAGGGTCAAGGTCAGCAGCAGCAATAGCCTCAATTATTTTGTCGTTAATTTCAGGGTTCTTTATTGCCTCTATCTGTTCACCTCGATTCTCATAATACAGAGGCACAGTAGCATGATCCTCAACGGCACGTTGGAAATCATAGACAGACACATAGCCACCAAAAGTTCTCTCTGTTATGTTGTCGCTCGAAAGCAATGGAGTTCCAGTAAAGCCAATGCGTGATGCAGTTGGTAACAGCTTCATCATATTGTCGGCAAAGAAACCATACTGACTACGATGAGCTTCATCAGACATTATAATTATATCATAGTCGGGCAATATTGGTTCCTCTGGGGCCTTATTGAATTTCTGAATGAGCGTGAAGATAAATGCAGGGTTCTCCTTTAATTTATCCGAAAGGTCAGTTCCAGACGAAGCTATAAACTGTTTGGCTTTTTTCTTACCTAACAGACCGCAGTTCTCGAATGTATCGCTTATCTGTTTATTCAATTCTTCCCGGTCTGTTAACACCACAATAGTTGGCGTACCTTCAAATTTCCTATTTATCTTCTGTGAAAGAAATAGCATTGAATAACTCTTGCCTGATCCTTGTGTGTGCCAAAACACGCCTAGTTTACCATCACGGAGTTTTCGAGTTCTGTATGCTTCAACGGCTTCATTAACTCCAAGGTACTGGTGGTTTCTTGCAAGAATCTTCACAAGATTTCCCTCTGAATGGTCAAAAAGGATAAAGTTCTCAATGAGATCTATGAAATTCTCCTTTTTGCAGACACCTCTCAGCATGGTTGCAAGCTCTATACTACCCTCATCCTCTTCTTTTAAGCGTTTCCACTCATGGAAGAACTCAAACTTACTGCCCAATGTACCAATTTTTGCAGTCTTGGCATTTGACAGCATAACCATTGCGTTGCAGTAAAACAGATGTGGAATAGTATCTAAGTAGTCTGTGTAGTTTTTGTTATAGGCTTCTTCTACATCGACATAGTGATTTTTCAGCTCGACGAATAGCAAGGGGAGACCATTGACGAAACCAATTATATCTGCACGGCGTGTGTAGTAGCTGCCTTGGATCCATAATTCACGAACAGCGATAAAACTATTCTTCTTGGGGTTCTTGAAGTCTATGAGTTTCGCTTTCTTCGTATCTGTCGTACCGTCAGGCTTTTTATATGTAACATCAACGCCATCCCGAATAAGAGCATACTTTTCCTCATTGGTTTGCAACAATGAAGAAGTAGAAACATGGCTTAACAGCTTTTTGACTGCTTCGTCCTCTTGCTTTTGTGTCAACCAAGAGTTAAACTTCCTAAGAGCCTCTCTGAGATAACGCTGAAGGATTACTTCTTTCTTGCTAGTGCGACCTAAAGTTCCGTTCTCGCCAAAGGTTTCTTCGTCAAAGGCGTACACAGAATCCCACTCCAGTTCATCATGGAGCAGGTTAGCAGCAGCGGCCTGTATCATTCTATCTTCGGAATAAGGGTTGCTCATATTGTTAAGTTTAATTATTATACTTCAATTTCACCACTCATCAGTTTAGGCAGTAAGCGGTCACGAGCTTCTGTCAACATTTTTATTTGAACAGATAATTTTTTTTGTATTTCAAATAATGGCTTGACTGTTTCCGCAAATCGTGATTGCAAATCAGCCTTCGGCTCTAATACAGAGATACCAGAAAGTGTATTCTGATTGAGAGTTGGGATAGCCCCACCATTATTTAGTATTGAGAAATCCAATGTCTGCAACAAACAAAAAATGTAGAAAATATCATGTCCCTTAAAGTTGCTGATATACAACGAGGTGTTATGTGGCCAAAAATCTTCCCATACGAATTGGAAAGTACCAAGACTTCCTGAACGTCCTGTTACAATTCCTGGACCAGAAATTTTAAATGCGTTATGGTAGCCAATTATTGAAGTTGAGCCAACAACAGGATATTCTCCACCTCTAAAATTTTGGCGTGTCAAATCATATCCACGATGAAATGTCAGAATCTTGTTGACGTTGGATTCTTCCCATCCATCAGGTTTGCCATCTATAATAGTAGTGTTTTCATGCCCAGGAAACTTAAAATCAATAAACCATTCCTTGTACATTCGTTGAGTAGCTTCTTTCAACAAATTGATTTGATTCTGATAATTCTCTATTAGACTGTCGTATTGAGAAAGTATTAGTCCTATTCGCGTCTGAATTATCTTGTCCTGTTCTGCTTCAATTTCTATATTTCCAAAACTTGACTTGGAAATATATTCTCTTCCAGAAGCTGTTCCCAAGTTATAAGATTTGAGAGTTGGCAGAAACAACTTCATAAGATAATACACGTACTCTTCATCGTATCTGTCATTACACACAATAGAATTTATAGATTGATTCGTAAAACAGCTGCAATGTGACTTCGTTAATTTGGTTCCTACAGTTCCTATACAAGGTACACAAATAGCACCTTTGGGAATTCTACTACTTGCATATTTTTCAGCTGCTATTTCAGAATACATTTCTTCCGTAATATATGTATGCTTACTTTCTTCTGATATATCTGTCGGCTTTATGAAGATTGCATAATCCCCATAATAACTTTTGTTCGTTGTAGGTGGGGTTTTACCAGTGATAATTTCACCAAAGTCACTGATTGTTACGACCTTTCTCATAGCATTACCTCCCAATTTTTAAGGATTTTTGACATAGTGGTGTTTGCTTCTTTATTTAAGCGTGACAATTCCGCATGTATTTCTTTCATACGTTCATGGAAATCAACACCATCATCTTCTGAATCAGCTACACCAACGTAAGATCCTGGGGCTAGACTGTAGTTCTTCTCAGCAACATCAGCAATTGTGGCAAGCCTGCAAAGTCCTGGAATGTCTTTGTATTCGCCGTTCTCTCCGAACTTACTAGTGAGCCATTCGTATTCTTTGACTACGGTTAATAGACAGTCAAGAACCTTGCAGAAGTCATCACCAGCATTACGCATGGCTTTAACTTTCTTTTTTTGTATCAAACTTTCGGCAGACTTTACACATGCCTTAGTCTGGTCAATCTGATTGCTGATTCTGCTTTTTAACTCTTTGATGTCAAAGCCAGTATTCTCAATCCAACCCATCAATCCCCAAAAATGTCCTTTTGTACCTTCATCAATGAGGTCACTGAATGGCAGTCCTTGCTCCTTCAGGTCTTTAACACCATTTGTAATGGCTAACTTATAATCTTCCACTAATTGCTTGTACTTGTCAACTTCACCCCGGTATAAAAACACTATGCCTTGTAGATTGCGAAGCTGCCAGTCTGACCACTCATTTAGAGTGCGGTCTACAACAGTAAAGTAGTTGCGAGCATCAATAAACAATACCTTGTCGGCATTCTCAGGACGCTTGTTTTTATCGAAGAACCAAAGAGAACATGGCAATGAGAGAGTATAGAAGAAGTTATTGCCAACACTCACCATCACATCAACATGACCTGTATTAACAAGTTTCTCTCGTATCTCCTTGTCCTTATTGCCGCTATCAGTTGCAGAACTAGCCATAACGAAACCTGCACGTCCTTTTTCATTCAGGTATGCGTAGAAATAGGAAATCCAAAGATAGTTGGCATTACCAATCTCCTTCGTCTTTGCGTTAACACCGGGCAATCCAAATGGTAGTCTACCAGCATTTGACGTAGACTCCGATTTTACTTTGTCAACATTAAATGGCGGATTAGCCATCACATAATCACACTTTCCTTCAAGGTGGTGGGCATCATGGTAGAACGAATTAGCTTCATCGCCAGACTTGATAGTTCCACTAAGTCCATGAACGGCCATATTCATGTGGCAGAGTTTTGCGTTATATTCCACTTTCTCCTGTCCATAGAATGTCATCGAGCGATTGGCGTTGATACCTTCAGCATTAACGAAGTCTCCAGTTTGGACGAACATGCCACCAGAACCACAGGCAGGGTCAAGAAGGACACCAGATTTAGGCTCAATGACATTAACAATCATCTTCACCAAGGACTTGGGCGTGAAGAAAACTCCATCATCTTGGGCTACATTTTTAGCGAATTTGTTGAGGAAGTATTCATAGATGCGCCCAATAACATCGCCGTCAGCCTCATTTAGAGCCTCGTTGTTGAAGATACGAAGCAAATCAAACAGAAGTGAATCAGAGAACATCGTGTATTCCTTGGGAAGAATACCCTCCAATTGCTTGCTTTGAGCCTCTATCAGTTCCATTGCATTGTTCACAACTTCACCAAGACTATTCATGTCCTGCCCGTTATGGCTCTTCAATTCTTGGTCAGCAATGTTCTCAGGGAGATTAACTAAATAATCGAACTGTGCCTCTCTTGGAAGGAAGATAGCACTTTTTTCTTTGAAGTCAATTGCACTTACAGGCATTTTCACGCCGTTACGCATCGGGCGCTTTGCTAAAATCTCCGTCTCGACCATTTTGAAACGGCTAAAAGCATAGCGTAAGAATATCAAACCCAATACTGGCATACAGTATTGGTTGGAGGTAAGCTTTGATTCTGCTCTAAGTAAGTCTGCTGATTCCCATAAGTCAGCTTCGAGTTTCTTTATGTTTATCATTCTTATAATCGTTATTCAATTATCAAATCTCTTAATTCACACTCCAACAGTTCAGCAATCCTATCCAATGTCGGCAGGGTAGGTTGAGTGATATTGCTACACCACTTAGATACCGTCACAGCAGTTACGCCCAACTGTTCAGCAAGCCAAACACCAGTCTTGTCTTTCTCAACTAATACTAGTTTTAGGCGATTTAATTTCTTCTTATCCATGTTTAATAACTTAAATTCTGATGCAAATATAGCGATAAAAGTTGATATAAAAGTTCATTTCATCTTAAAACTTATTAAAAAGCGGGTTTTAAGGTATGTTTTAGTGCCAGAAAAGAGGATTTATTGGAGATTTTTGATTATATTTGCAAACCAAATAGAGAACAATACACATTATTATATATAATAAGAGGTGAAAATTATTAGTTTATACATCATCGCTGCAACGGCAACAATTCTGCTTTTCACAGGATTAAACTTACATAAGATACGGGGTTATATAATCTTCGACCGTATCGACATTCATTGTGAGATACAGGCCGTTCCCTTTGCCCAGCTCAGCCAGATGCAGCCAGGTGAGCCATCGGAAAAGATTCGTGAGCGTGTCATTGCTGCCCGCAAGATTCAGGAAGAGCGCTTCAAGCCCTTCAAAGGAGTGCATTGTAACGCCATGATGAACGAAAAGATGCTTCATCAGTTTGCCGAACCCGATGCCGCCTCACTCGACATGCTGCGCATGGCAATGGAACGTCTGAAACTCTCAGCCCGTGCCTACAGCCGCATTCTGAAGGTGGCCCGTACCATCGCTGACCTCGAAGGAAGCGAAAAAGTCCAGAGCCAACACATCGCCGAGGCCATTGGCTACCGCAACCTTGACAGAGGCGATTGGGCAGAGAGAGGAATTTAGGGAAAGACGAGAATAAAAACAGAAAAAAAAGAGTGACATGAAGATAGTAATACTTGACGGTTTTTCAGCGAATCCTGGTGATTTATCGTGGGAAGAATTAGAGAAATGTGGAGAGGTGACGGTATATGACCGTACAAAGCCCAGTGAGACATTGGCGCGAGTGGCCGATGCAGATATCGTGCTGACCAATAAGGTTATCATCAGCAGGGAAATCATAGCCCAGTTGCCGCAACTGAAATATATCGGTGTGCTGGCGACAGGCTATAATGTGGTGGATGTTGAGGCGGCTCATGAACATGGCATTATCGTCACCAACGTGCCGGCATATAGCACGGAGAGCGTGGCGCAGATGGTGTTTGCGCATCTGCTGACAGTAACGAACCGTACGGAGCACTATGCCATCCAAAACCGCGGTGGTCGCTGGACGAAGAACCCTGACTTCTGCTATTGGGACTTTCCACACATGGAACTGGCTGGAAAGACCTTCGGTATCGTAGGCTTAGGGCATATCGGACAGCGCGTCGCCCAGATAGCACTCGCCTTTGGCATGAAGGTGAAGGCACTAACCAGTAAAACCGCAGAAACTCTACCGACCGGGATTGAAAAGGCATCTATAGAAGAACTGCTGGCAACAGCGGATGTGCTTTCGCTGCATTGTCCGCTGACAGAGAACACGCGCCATCTTATCAACGCTGATACTCTGCGACAGATGAAGTCCTCAGCCATCCTTATCAATACAGGACGAGGCCCGCTGATAGATGATCAGGCCGTGGCTGATGCCCTCGCAGCAGGACGGCTGGCAGCCTTTTGTGCCGACGTACTTACGGAGGAACCGCCAAAGGCTGATAATCCGCTGTTAGGACAACCGAATGCATTCATCACGCCACATATCGCCTGGGCTTCAAAAGAAGCTCGCATCCGGTTGTTACAAGTTGCCACGGACAATGTACGGGCATTCCTGAGCGGCACCCCAGTGAATGTGGTGTGACACGCAGCGCAATCAATTACTTCAGCAACTTATCGACCTTGTTTTCCAACAGTTGGCGGTTAATCTTTTCCTCTAACTTCTGGGAATCATGGGGACAGGTACTTGATTCTCTTCTCATAATAATGGAATCACAAAATATATTTATCGATAGAAGGTTTATATATAATAAGGTATGGACGAACAACAGAATATCATCATTTATCACACGGCTGATGGGCGTGCGTCGGTAGCACTCTATGCCAAAAACGGCAAGATTTGGCTCAATCAGCAGCAAATGGCAGAACTTTTTGCCACCTCGAAGCCAAACATCAGTATGCACATAGCTAATATCCTGAAAGAGAAAGAGTTATTCAAAGATTCAGTTGTTAAGGAATTCTTAACTACTGCCGCTGATGGCAAAAACTACAATGTAGTATTCTACTCTTTGGAGATGATTATTGCTGTGGGTTATCGTGTGCGCGGACTGCGTGGCACACAGTTCCGACAGTGGGCCACTGAGCATCTTACAGAGTATCTTGTGAAGGGATTCACGATGGATGACGAACGACTGAAGAATCCAGATGGCCGTCCTGACTATTTCGACGAGTTGCTGCTCCGCATTCGTGACATCCGTGCTTCCGAAAAGCGTTTCTATCAGAAAGTACGCGACCTGTTTGCCCTTAGTAGCGACTACGATAAAACGGACAAATCCACTCAGATGTTCTTTGCTGAAACGCAGAACAAACTGCTATATGCTGTTACCCATCAGACTGCAGCAGAACTGATAGTTGCCCGTGCTGATGCCAATCAACCAAATATGGGTTTGACCACATGGAAAGGTAGTATTGTTCGTAAGGGTGACGTTATCATCGCCAAGAATTACCTTCAGAGTGATGAGATAGAATCATTAGACAGACTTGTTGACATCTTCCTGACTAGTGCAGAAGAACGGGTGAAAGGCCGTAGGGACTTGACTCTTGACTATTGGCGTAAGAATGTGGATAGTCTATTGACGTTCCAAGAGAAAGACATCTTGCAAGGTAAAGGCTCTATTTCTAATGAAGAAGCTGAAACAATAGTCAAAAGCATCTACGACACTTTCAATACTAAGCGAAAGCAGATGGACGCTCATGCTGCTGATGCAGAGGATATCAAAATGTTGGAGGATTTGGAGAAGAGTATTATTGACAAGAACAAGAGTGAATGAAATGACAACAAGGATAAAACGAAAAGCGGACCCTAAAATCCCCAGCAGTATCGATATCCATTGCAAGATTCAGGCGGTGCCCTTCGCCCAGCTCAGCCAGATGCAGCCAGGTGAACCCAGCGAGAAGATTCGTGAGCGCGTCATCCGTGCCCGCAACATCGCCGACCTCGAAGGTGCAGAGAAAGTGCAGAGCCAGCATATTGCCGAGGCCATCGGTTAGCGAAACTTAGACAGAGGCGATTGGGCGGAGCGAGGAATATAGGATAGTCTTTTGTCGCTATTACCAAAAAGCATCCAGCCGCCATTGTTGCAGCTGGATGCTTATCGTATAGAATCCTGTATAAGGGTCTTGACAGGCCGACTTATACGTCATCATCGTCAAGAATGCCGCCCTCAGGCATTGTGAAACCTTCGTCACCTGGAAGCGTCAAGCCTTTCGCACCAGGACTGCCGCAGAGCATCATAGACTGTTGAATCATCACTACCTTCATTTGGGGCTTCATATATTCTTGCTTTGGCAAGCGATTAAAATCGATTACTTTTTTCATTGTGTTATCCTCCTTACTTTATTTTACCACTAATTTTTGCCCATTCACGATATACATGCCTTTCTGCGTCGGCTTTCCTTGCACTTTGCGACCATCGAGGGTGTACCACACACCATCAGAATTTGTATCATTCGTGTAATTCGTGGTCGTTATCTGCGTCGTCTCGCCTTCTCCGAAGTCGATGTTAATCATGCGTGCGGCCTGCTGGGTGCCGTTGGGCTGTACCCAGAAGTGGGCACGGAAGCATTTCAGCGTGCGGGTCTTCGATGAGTAGCCAATCTTGTTGCCGGAAGCCACATAGAGAATCTCGTTCTTGTTCTCGTTGGTGATGTCGAACGGCGAGTACTGCCCTACGAACTTCACGTTGCCGTCGTTGGAGGTGATGGTCATGTTGGCCTGAGCCTCGGTGCTATTGTCGATGGTGACACCCGTAAATACAGGATTGCTGATGTTGTCGGCAGGAGTAGTCCACTTCACGATATACGGCTTGCCAGCCACGATGCTCGTGGCGGGGGTGAATGATAGCGTCAGTGTGCCGTTGGCGGTGTTGAGGTTGGTGTTGGCAGCGTCCAGCTCCTTGATGGTAGCGCCGTTGAGCGGGTTCGTGTTTTCTGCCAGTTGTGCGGCTGTTAAGTTGAACGGCAGGCACAGTGTGTTCCAGTCTCCGCTCTTCGTCAGTGTGCGCCCGCTGAGCGTCACGTCGGCGAAGTAGCCGTTGATGCCGTCCACGTCGTTAGTGGCATTGTCGCTGAGGCTCACGGCTTCGGGAATCATGTAGTAGCGTCCGCCGTAGCCGATGCCATGCTCGTATGCCGTCACGAAGCCGTAGTCGGTGCCAGCCGCGCCGATGTTGGCGGGCAGCGTAGTGGTGCTGCTGGCGGCAATGCCCTGAGCGGTTCCGAGGGCGGTGGTGTAGTAGCAGTTAGTCAGCGTGACGGTGGCATCGTTATGGTAGAACGTGCCGCCACTGATGCTGGAGCCGTCCTGCGGGTCGAAGAGGCTGTTGGTGATAGTGGTTGTGTTCACGCCGTAGCCGACGAAACCTCCACTCTTACTACTACCATTTATCTTGCCGTTGAACACGCAGCCCTCTATCTCGACGTTGCCGCCGATGCTGAAGCCGCCCGTGTAGCGTCCGCTGCTGATGTCAACGCTGCTGACGCAGTTGGTGATATGGCTTGTGGAGCCGCTTGTCTCGCCGATGATGCCCGCTGCACGGTAGGCGGTGCCGCTGATGGTGCCGCTGACAATCAGATTCTGTATCGTAGCGCCGTCCACATAACTGAATGGCGCGGTGCAAACGCTGTTGTCGGTGTTCGCGTAACTGACGGTGAGCGTGTTGCCTTGTCCGTCGAAGGTGCCACAGAACTCATGTCCGCTACCGCCCGCCATGCGGCTGACGCTGATGTCGGATCCGAGGGCGACGGTCTTGCCGCTGAAGCGGTTGTAGGTGTCGTTGTCCTGCAAGGCATCGCAGAACACGCCCCAACCCGCAGCGGTGTAGATGGTGTATTCGTCGCCGCTCATAGAGAAGTGGGCGGGGTCGGGGTAAATCTTGGCGGTTACGATCACGTCCTCGTTGGGCATGGTGAAGGTATTGCCGTCGATGTCTGTACCGTTGAGGGTATAGCCGTCAAATGTCCAGCCTGCAGCGAGGGCGGCGTGGCTGAGGGTGACCGTGGCACCCTGCATCACCTTATTGTCGGCGTTCATATAACCGCTGGCTACACTGACCGTGCAATCCGTGGCGGTGAAGCCACCGCCGGGGGCATAGTTCTGGCCCTGCCATGTGACGCCGACGCCATTGATGAGTGCGCTGGTGAAAGGATAGGCCAAACCGGCGTTGCTGACGGAAGCATTATTGCCTTGCAGCCCCACAGCCTGTGCTGCCGCATTGCTGTTGGTATAGAAGCTGTTACTGACGGAGGTGTTGCCATAGGCAGTGCCAATCACAGCACCCGCGTTACTGCTGGCTGTAACTGATGTGCCGAGGTAGAGGCAGTCTTGAATCGTAATACCACCGTTTGGCACGTATCCGATAATACCACCAGCATCGGTTCCTGAAGCGGAAACCGTAGCATCGCTAGTGCAGCCTGTAACTGCGGATACAGTATTATATTCGTTACCATCATTTCCAACAATGCCACCGACATGGGATGTACCGCTGACTGTGGTGTTGCTGACATGACAGTTTATGATTTTGCTGCCTCTCTGCATATAGCCAGACACGCTGCCGACATCTTGCTTGCCTTCTACCTGGATGTCGTCAAGGTAAAGATTTTCGACCACGCCTCCACGGTTCACCTGTCCGAAGAAGCCTTGATAGTTGCTGCCCGTCTGCTTGATGCGGATGCCGCTGACGGTATGCCCGCAGCCGTCAAAGTGGCCGAGGAACGGGGAAATGGGTGTAAAGTTGTTCTCCGCTGTGGCATCGTAGGCGATGTCAGCCCCCAGCTTATAGTACTTTTGGCTGTATTCATAATCGTTAGCCCCTTGGTTGACACGCTCCCTCATCAATTCAAGTTGCGCTTTTGTGTAGATGATGTAGGGGTCGGCCTCGGTGCCGCTGTGACCCGTAGCCCAGTCGGACGTGCCGAAGGCAACGCCGACGGAGACATCTGCGTCGGCCATAGTGAGAGTAGAGCCGCTGACCGTTCCCGTGGTGGCGGTGATGCCCGCATAGGACTGGTTCTCGGGGGCCGTGCCGCTGTAGTTGAAGATGATTTGCTGGCCTTCGCCGCTGTAGAGCGAGCCGCCATAGCGTATGGCACTGCCGCCGACAGAAGTAATGCCGCTGACGCTGTAGGCAGTCTCTGTGCTGATGACACTGAGATAGGCATTGGCGAGGGTGACGGTGCGGGCGCGTTTGCCCTGAGTGGACGAGCCTATCTGCTGAGTATAGTAGCTGTTGCTGACCGTGCCGACCGTGCTGCCCGTAAGGTTGCCGCCACTGCTGACAGTGCTGCCGCTGCTCGGCGCAAAGAGGCAGTCGGTGAATTTGGTCTGTGCGTCGCCCGTGGCGCAGAATCCGCCGCTGTTGCTGCCTGCGGTGATTTTGCCGTCGAAGATGCATCCCGTGAAGCTAATGCCTGCGCCGTCAATGGCAAATCCGCCGCAGTACTGACCGCCGCTAATAGTACCGTCGACGCGGCTGTTCGTGACGGTGGTCGTACCGTTGTTGTCGCCAATCAGGCCGGCAGCGCGATTGGCAGAGCCGCTGATGGAAGCCGTCACGGCAAGATTGGCAATGGTAGCATTGCTGACGTAGGCAAACGGAGCAGCTGGCGTGTCGCCGTCGCTGTTGGTATAAGTAAAGATCAGCGTCTTATCGTTGCCGTCGAAGGTTCCGCTGAAACGGTTAGCGGCTGTTCCGGCCATCGTGGTAACGGCGATGTTGCCACCCAGCCTATAGTGCGCGGAGGAATAGCCGCCGATGTCGTTGCTGGTGAGCTGGCAGAAATCGTCCCACCCCGCAGTGCTGCTGATGACGTAGGGACTGGCTGCCGTGCCGTTGCCGCCGCCGAAGTTGCCATTACTGATCCATCTGGCGTAGAGCGTCCTGTTGCCCGTAGAGCCTTGGGGAATGGACGTGACCTTCGAGCCGGAGAAGCTGCTGTTGTCATACCATCCAGCAAAGGCATAGCCCGAGCGCGTGGCGTCGGCCAGCGCGATGGTGCTGCTCTCGATGGTGTAGCTCGTGGGGTTGCCAGCGGCATTGGTGCCGCCACCGAGATTGTAGGTGATGGAATAGTTGACGGGCGTCCACGTCGCCGTCAACGTGATGTCATGGGTCACGGTGGTGCTGAAGTCGTAGTCCGCGCCGTCCAGCTGCCAGGTGGCGAAGGTGTAACCCGTGCGTGTAGGGTCGGCCGGGCGCGTGGCCTTGTCGCCGTTCAGTCTGTTGCCAACAGCTTGAGCATCAACCTTGCTGCCTCCATTTGCGTCAAAAACGACAAAATACGCTGGTCGCAGCGTCTTTCCCGAAGGATTGTCACCGAGAATGTCATAAATATATATATTGGTACCATCAGAGAACAGATTGCTGAAAATCAGCTTCTTTAGGGAAATCCTTTCTTCCGAAATATAGTCCGCATAGAAGAAGTCGCTCGACTTCCTCCAGCTTATCGTAGCGCTTGCGAAAGAAAAACTGACAGTGTTTTTGGTCTTTTTGCCACAGGCAGTGACTTGACCGCCGCTAATAGTGACAGCTCCCGATGCCAAAACGGAATACACACCGCCATAACTGCTCAAATCATTGGTGTTCAGGTTGACAATCACCCCGCCAATATTCAAATTGCTCAGGGCATTCAGTGCGATAAAAGATGTATTTTGCGCATCATCCGGGCCCCTGACGTTCAGTGTGCCGGTGCCTCCGCTCTGTCCGCAGATGGTCAGGTTTCCCTCAGCCGTTATACCATGAGAATTTTTGCAGCCGACAACATTCATCGTAGAGCCGTCAGCCAGAATAATCGTGGCGTCACCCGTGAAAGTGATTGTGGAAAGGTAAACGCCGTGAAGAAGTTCTCCTGTATAGGTGACATTGCTGTTCACGACGTAGGTTCCGCCATCGAGCACCGTGGCCTCGCCGCCGGTCAGCACTGTGGCCGTTGCCGTCTGCGCGTTGCCGTCCATGTCGATGTAGCTTACAGTTTTGGTTTCTGCCCACGCCGTGGCCGTCGTGAGCATGATGGTGAGCAGCACGGTAGCCGCCCGCCTTACCGTGAGGCCCAGCGTCCCCGCCGCCCTCGAAAAAAATCTCTTTCTGATTGGTTGATTCATTGTCGTTGTATTTAAGTATTAATTATTTGTCCGATGGGAATAAAAACAATGCGGCCTCCCTTGCCTGTTTGCAAAGAATAGACTTCCTCATTGTAAACCATCTTGCCATTGGGGAGGCCAATATGAACGAGATACCAGTGCATTCGTCACGATGGCTTCGGCCTTGATCTTTAAGTCGAACATTTCGTTGTTATTTTGTCATTTTTTGGCTGCAAAGGTACGAAATAAAACTGTAACTTGGTGCTTCTAAGCCGTTAAAAGTGATAAAATGACACAAATTTCTTTGCGCGCACATGCGTATTATTGGCTAAAGAGAAAAAGACGTGTCCTACGTGTCCTACGTGTCCTTCACGACAGGGACACATGGGACACGTGGGACACGTAATTTTCTTATAGGGCAATATACGCGTGGGCGCGTGGTGCCAAATGAGAAATGAGGAATGAGAAATGAGAATGCAACGCCACACTCTGACCAAAGGTCAGAGAAATGAGGAATGAGAAATGAAAAATGGCCCACTATATGGGATTTTTGCCAGAAGGCCACTGACGAAAATTACTCATTGAGTAAAATTTGCTAGTAGGCCACTGACGGAAATTACTCATTGAGTAAATTTTGCTAGTAGGCCACTGACGAGAATTACTCATTGAGTAAATTTCGTCAGTGGGCCACTATTTCAGCAAACGGTCAACCTTGTTTTCCAACAATAGGCGGTCAATTTTCTCTTCCAATTTCTGGGCAGCGAGGTCTCGGTCAGTGATGACTCCATTCTTATCAATCAGGAAACTGGCGGGGATATTGGCTACGCCCAGCTTCTGGAGCAGCGGCGTCTGCCACATCTTACCGTCGCAAATGGTGGACCACTTCAGCGAGTCGTGCTCGACGACCGTCTTGCGGCAGGCATCGGGATTGCCGTCGATGCAGATGCTGACTATGGCCAGGCGGTCGCCGTGCTTCTCCTTGAGCTTTTTCAGCCGGCGCTGAATGTCCGTGCTCTGATAGTTCCACGAGGCCCACGCCGTGATGACGTTGACGGGGGCTTTCAGATTGGCCTCTGTGACTTTCTCCCCTTTGATGCCGGTTGCCGAGAATTTGGGCACTTTGGAACCGACGGTACCGCCAACGACTGTCGCCAACTGTTTTTTCAAACGAATGAGTTGTCCGTTGTCAGGGTTCGCCTTAATCATGACATTCACCAGTTTGCTGGCTAATTGCAGGTCGTTGGGTTGCGCCTGAATCATATAGCGCTGCAGGAGGTAGATGCTGACGGGCGATGCGGGATGTTCGCGGATGAAGGTCTCGATGGCCTTGGGCACCTCGGGAGGCATGAGCTTACCCAGCTGCATGCGCAACTTGGTCATCTCGTCGTTGTCATCACCACCGGTGATGGTCATTTCCTTCATGTGCGAGGCATCGCCCTTGATGGTAACCAATCCGCCAGACTCAGCAAACACGGGCTGTTCGGAAAAGTTTGGAAATATCAGCACAAAGGTGGCCTTGTCACGCACTTCCGTCTCGTATGCAAAGCGTCCCTCCTGCACCTTGATGGTATCTATGCCGACGATACCGCCGTCAGGACTATATATCAGAAATTCTGCCTGATTCATGTGGCGTAGTCTTCCCTCTAAGCGGAAGCGTCCTTTTTCCGTACCACAAGCTGTCAGCAGCAATGCTGCCATTAATATATATATCGTTTTATTCTTCATTTTTCATTCTTCATCCTTCATCCTTCATTCTTCATTCCCAATAACTGATGTTTCTGCGTTGCAGGGCTGTCGATTGTTTGGACGTGCTGTCCTTTTCCCAGTACGTCAGCGAAAGCGAGTTGACGGTCCAGTTGCCGTTGGTGTCGCGTTCCATAAACTTATTGCGCATGTTCAGCGTCATGACACACTGTCCGTTGCTGTCGTAGATTTTCTGGTTCTCGGCCACCAGTTCGTCATTGTCATTATAGATATAGTCGTTCACATAGGTGACACCCGCCGCGACATTAGTCAGCGTACGGCGCTTCAGCCGGTAGCGGTCGTCGTATTCATATTCCACCGTGCTGCGTCCCTCCTTCTCCTGGGTTTCTGCCCATAGCAGGTATCCATAGCGGTCGTAGTGGCGTGACGTCAGTTCTGGGTCATCTATCTGTCCGTTTTCCAGGAATCGCTCCACAGGTTCCTCGGCCAGCGGGTTGTCGGTGACGATTTCCTGCACATTGCCATGCAGTCCGCGACAGACCGCATCCTTATAGAAAGGAATCGTCTGGAAGTAGAGCACGCGGATGTCACGGGAGCCATCGCCATTATCGACCACCGACAGCTTCACGCTGCCGAAGTCGCCCATGTAGTAGTAGGCATCGTCACGCCGTGTCAGTTCCCCGTAGTCCTGTTCCAACTTGTATTTGAAGTATTTCAGGTTTCTTTCCAGCAGCGACTTGCCACTATAGGGACCTATTGTGACGTAGGCCGACTGCACGAGCGTGGTCAATGGTTGGAGGCTGACCATGAGTTTGGCACGGATGCCGTAGTACTGGCCACGGAAATAGACGTCCTCGCCGTCTTCAGAACCGCCCCACTCAGTGAACCCTGCCGCTTTCAGCACCTGACGGAGGGTGTCAATCTCACCCTCCATCGGCATGTCCATCATACGGACGCACCGCGGGTCTTTGTCGGGCCGTGCAGCAACCATGACTGTCAGCATCAGGCCGATAGCAGCAATCATCATTCTCTTCATAACGGCTGCAAAGGTACGAATAAGCGAGAACAATACAAAACAAAAAAACGTTTTTTTGTTTTTAATGTCGAGCGGCAGTACCTTCGACAGAGTCAAAGGTACGAAAAATTTCTCATTTCTCATTTCTCATTTCTCATTTTTTTATTACCTTTGCAGTTGCTATGAAGATATTTGCTGTAGGAATGAACTACCTCCAACACAATAAAGAGCTGGATGGTACGTTATATAAACCAGAGAGACCCGTCATCTTCACCAAGGCCGACTCGGCGCTGCTGAAGGACCACAAGCCGTTCTTCAT
>JAEEGL016547638.1_pt1 | contig 19613 bp, 12 predicted proteins | sample 9134231 | NCBI WGS metagenome assembly JAEEGL01 (sample SAMN16246548, study PRJNA631951) | gut metagenome | biome: gut microbiome; feature: rumen; material: fiber-attached | host: Bos | place: Iran: Karaj | collected 2018-10 | reverse complement strand
GTTCAATAAACTGTCGTGCTATAGAAAGCTTGCCGGATGGTATCCGCGCAGGTAATCCGCGGCTGCCATCCGCTTCTTTCCTTCCGGCTGGACTTCCAAAAGTTCCAGCATGCCGCTGCCGCACCGGACGACGAGCCTGCCGTCCATGGTGATCACAGTGCCAGGCGCCTGCTGAGAGGCTGTGCCTGCCGGCCAGGCACCTGCTTCCTCCGGCGTGACCAGCCGCGCGCGATGGATCTTGAGAAGCCTGCCCTCCGCATGGGTGTACGTGCCGGGCCATGGGCTGAGGCCCCGGATCAGGCGCTCGATCCGCGTGGCATCATCCTGCCACCTGACCGCGCCCATTTCCTTTGTCAGCATCTTCGCGTAGGTCATGCCCTCCGAAGGCTGGGGGGTGCGGGTCAGTTTGCCCGCTTCCAGCGCTGCCAGCGTCTGTACGATCAGCTCGCCGCCAAGTACGGAAAGCTTGTCAAACAGGGATCCGCCGGTCTCCTCGGCGGAAGGTGTGATGCGTGCCGTCATCAGGATATCACCTGTATCCAGGCCTTCATCCATCATCATCGTCGTGACGCCGGCCTCGGCATCGCCCTCGATGACCGTCCACTGGATCGGCGCCGCCCCCCTCCATCTGGGAAGCAGCGACGCATGCACATTGATGCATCCGTGCGGCGGAAGCTCCAGGAGTTCCCGTTTCAGAAGCCGCCCGTACGCGGTGACCACGATCACTTCGGGGCCAAGCTTCCTCAGCTCTTCCAGAAAAGCCGGATCATTCGGCTGCTCCGGCTGCAGTACCGGGATCCCCAGCTCTGCCGCCCGCTGCTTTACCGGCGTAGGCTGCAGCTCGCTGTGCCTGCCCTTCGGCTTGTCGGGCTGGCTGACTGCCGCCAGGATCTCATGACCCGCATCATGCAGCGCATCCAGCGTGCCCACCGCAAAATCGGGGGTCCCCATAAAAATGATCTTCAAGCTGTATCATCTCCGTTCATTCGCATTCAAACAGCCGGACGGCGATCCGTCCGTGCTTATTCCTCTGCTGCCTCTTCGTCAGCTGCCGGCTGCTCCAGCTCCCCGATGACCTTATCGATATAGAGCACACCGTGCAGGTGATCCGTCTCATGCTGGATGCAGCGGGCCAGGAGCCCGTCTGCCGTCAGCTCGAATTCTTTCATCTCGGGGTCCAGCGCACGGACCTTCACCTGTTCTGCTCGCGAGACCTGTCCCTGGTAGCCCGGGACGCTCAGGCACCCCTCGTAGTCGGTGCACTCGCCGTTCATCTCCAGGATCTCCGGATTGATGAGTACGAGCGGCTCCGGCTCCTCCATCCCCACATCGATCACGACGATCTGCTTCAGGATCCCGACCTGCGGCGCAGCCAGTCCGACTCCCTGTGCTTCATACATGGTGTCGAACATATCGTCGATCAGCTGCCGTGTCCGGTCGTTCATCTCTTTCAGCGGCCTGCACTCCTTGCGCAGGACCGGATCGCCTTCTTTTCTGACTTCTCTGAGTGCCATCTGTCCTCCTACCTGATATCAAAAGCCGTCCAGACCTTTCTGCCTCCAAAACGCGCAGATAAGGCCTCTTCCAGCGTTCCGCGTATCTTTTTTATTATATCATGCGAACTATGTTTTATATATAAAATCTTTCTGTAATTGTCATTAATTTTGTATACGCTCTCGTTGCAGGGACCGATCAGAACAGCGCCTGCAGGGCCGAATTCCCGGACACAGATCTCAGCGGCCAGCTCTGCCGCTTCAGCCGCCATCCCCTCGTCCTCCGAGCGGATCCTCACCTGCATCATGTAAATATCCGGCGGGTAATGCAGGAGCCTGCGGAAACTCATCTCCCGCTCGTAAAAACGCTCATAATCCTGCTGCGCCGCCAGTCCGACCGCATAATGAGACGGATCATAACTCTGGATCACCACATCTCCCGCCCGGCTTCCCCTGCCGCTGCGTCCCGCCGCCTGGGTGATCAGCTGGAAGGTGCGTTCCGAGGCATCGTATTCCGAAGTATTGAGCGACAGGTCGGCCGCTACGATCCCTACCAGGGTCACTTTCGGAAAGTCATGCCCCTTCACGATCATCTGCGTGCCGATCAGGATGTCCGCCTCTCCTTTCTGAAAGGAGGACAGGATCTGCTCGTAAGATCCCTTGGCTGTCGTGGAGTCCGCATCCATGCGCAGGATCTTCGCGGCAGGGAACATTTTCCGCGCCGCCTGCTCCAGTTTCTGCGTGCCTGTACCGAAGGGCGCGATATAGGGGCTCCCGCACTGCGGGCAGCTTGACGGCATCGGCTGTGTGTGCCCGCAGTAATGACACGACAACAGCGCAGCCCGGCGTTCCCCGGTGTAAGGGTCGACATACCAGTTGTTGTGCGCGGTCATGGAAACATCGCAGTGAGGGCATTTGATGACCGTACCGCAGCTCCGGCAGGAAACGAAACCGGCGTAACCGCGGCGGTTCAGGAACAGCATGACCTGTTCCTTCCGCTCCAGCCTGTCGGAGATCATGTCCTGCAGCATCCCCGAAAAGATGCTCCGGTTTCCGCGCTCCATTTCCCTTCGCATGTCCGTGATATGGATCGAAGGAAGCAGCGCGCCCGGATGGGCTCTTGATTTCATGACCTGCAGATCATACTCCCCATTCAGTGCTTTGGTATAACTCTCCAGGGACGGGGTCGCGGAGCCAAGGACCAGACAGGCGCCTGTCATAGCAGCCCGCTGCGCCGCCACCGTCCTGGTGTCATAGCGAGGGGAAGTGTCCGACTGATAGGTCCGCTCATGCTCTTCATCGATCACGATGAGACCAAGCTTCGTAAAAGGCGTAAATAAAGCCGAACGGGGACCCACCATCACGTCGATCTCCCCGTCAGCCGCCTTGCGGTATTGTTCGTATTTTTCACCCTGGCTGAGGCGGGAATGCATGACCGCTACCCGCTGTCCCAGGTGTTTCGTCAATTCACGGACCGTCTGGTATGTCAGGGAGATCTCGGGGATCAGGACGATCGTCTGCTTCCCCGCTGCCTGCATGTGCCGGATCAGTTCGATATAGACACGGGTCTTGCCGCTTCCGGTGATCCCGTAGAGAAGTACCGGCCTTCCGCTGTTCCTGAGGATCGAAGCGCACACGGAAGCCTGCTCGGGGTTGAGCGCTTCGTCCTGCACCGCCTCCGCACCGCTCAGGTCTTCGATCCTTCGCACCGGGTCCTTCCGCCGCCGGTTCTTTCCGATGATCTTTTTTACAGGAAGGACGGTCTGCAGCGCCTGATTCATCGTACAGCCGTATTCGGACGCCATGAACGCCGCCAGTTCGATCAGCTCGCTTCCGGTGTTCAGCGCCTTCGGCAGCAGGGAAGCGACAGGCTTGATCCTTTCCTCCGGAAAATCCACGTGATCCGTGATATCGATCACAAACCCGATGCGGTTCCTGTCCGCATTGCCAAAAGGCACCCGCACCCGCACGCCCGGAACGATCCTGTCTTCAAGATCTTCCGGAATGCGGTATGTGAATGCTCTGTCCACCTGTTCGGCTGATATGTCGATGATGACTCTGGCGTATCTCATCCTTACGTTATCAGGTCCTCTGCCACTGCAGAAAGCTTCATGGAATTCGATCCTTTGAAAAGTACGGCGTCGCCTGCCTTCAGATGCTGCCGGAGATCCTCCTGCAGGGCACCGCGGTCAGTATAATGTCTGATAAGGCAGGTCTTTTCCCCCGGATCCGCAGCATTTTCGATCCCTTCCCCGATATGACGGGCAAGGTCTCCGTACAGCCAGACTTCATCCAGGTGCTTGAGCTCCCGCGCGATGGTCTCGCCGACTTCCCTGTGATAGCGTGCCTCTTCCGGCCCAAGCTCCAGCATGTCCGCAAGCACCGCAATGTGCCGGCCGGACGCCGGCATCGCGTCAAGTACTCTGAGGCCGGCAGTCATGGACTGCGGCGCCGCGTTGTATGCGTCATTGATCACTTTGATGCCATTTTTCTCTGTGATCCGGCCGCGGCCGCTCAGGCTTTCAAATCCCTGCAGCCCCCGTATCGCCGACCGTGGATCCACACCGTTCAGCACAGCCGCCGCAAAAGCTGCCAGTGAATTCAGCACCATATGCATTCCCGGCACCGAAAGCCGCATCAGATAAACAGCATTTCCTCCGTCCGTGGTATCCGAAACAGTATCTTTGCCGCCTGTCCCGGGACTAAGCAGGTCCCCGGCGACCACGAGGTCGAATACCGGACAGCCATCCTCCTCACGGATATTTTCCGCCCGGATGGCAGCATTTTCACCGGTCCCGTAAAAGAGAATACGGATATTCCGGTCACAGGCGATGCCCCAGCCGTGAAGGCGGTCCGGGGTGATCTCCCGCAGCAGAGGATCATCCCCGTTCAGGAGCAGTATGCCGCCGTCCTTCATGCCGTCGAGGATATGAAGCTTTTCCTTCATGATATTTTCCTGGCTTCCCAGGTTGGCGATGTGGCTGATGCCGATCACTGTCACGACCGCCATATCGCACTGCACGACGCGGGAGATGCGGTGCATTTCCCCAAATTCGGAAATACCCATCTCGATCACGCCGATCTCTGCGTCCGGATCCGTCTCCGTCACGGTAATGGGAACGCCGCTCTGGGAGTTGGCATTGCCTTTGGTACTGTATGTCCTTAAGCCTTCCGAAAGGGCAGCGGCGATCATTTCACGTGTGGTGGTCTTGCCCACGGATCCGGTCACGCCAATGTAGGGAATGCGGACATACCGGCTGCGATAATACGCGCCGAGATCCTGCAGTGCCTGCATGGTATCTTCCACGCCGATCACCGGCCATCCCGACGCTGCAGCCTGCTCCGGCAGGCCTTCCGATGAGAGCGTCGCCGCCGCGCCATGGGCAAAAGCGTCTCCGATAAAGCGGTGCGCGTCCACCCTTGCGCCGATGATGGGGACGAAAAGATCCGCGCCCTTCATGGTGCCGGACGCGGTGGATATATTTTCGATCATGGTATCCGCACTGCCGCAAAGAAGCTTTCCTTTTACGGCAGCTGCGATCTCCGCTGCTGTTAAACGCATCTTATTCCTCCGTCACTGATCCCATTTTCAGCTCTTTCCGAGCTCTCCTGCGGCCTTCAGGATCTCTTCCCTGTCCAGGAAATGCTTCCGGACCCCGTTTTCTTCCTGATAATCCTCATGCCCTTTTCCGATGACCGCGATCATGTCGCCGTCCTCAGCATGCTCCATTGCCCAACGGATCGCTTCCCGACGGTCCGGGATCTTCGTATAGCCGTCCGTACGTCCCCCGGCCTTAAGATATGCTTCTTCGATATCCGCGATGATATCTTCGGTCTTCTCAAAGCGGGAATTGTCTGCGGTAAAGATACAATAATCCGCAGCATGGGCAGCTGCCGCGCCCATGCCCACGCGGCGGTCCCTGGAACGGTTTCCTCCGCAGCCAAACACCACCACCAGGCGTCCCCGCCTGTAGTTTTGCAGGGTATCCAGGAGACTGACCATGCTGACTTCGTTGTGGGCATAATCTACAATGACCGTAAAACGGTCGGACTTATAAACGACCTCCATGCGGCCGTCCACATGGATATGCGTAAGAGCCTGCTTCACTTTGTCGCGCGGCAGCTGCATGTCGGCAGCCAGTGCGAGTACGGAAAGCGCGTTGCTCACATTGAAGATGCCGGGAATGGACAGCCGGAAACTGTCCGTCAGGATCCCCGCTGTCTTAAAAGAAGTTCCCGCAAAGCCTGCATTGACTTCATAGACCAGATCGAAGGCTCTGAGGTCGGCCGCCGGATCCCGAAGGGAAAAAGTGAGGCATTTTTCCCACGGCGCTGCTTCACTATGGTCTGCGGCAGCAGGCGCAAAGGGACCGCTGCCGTCCCCGGCAATGGCGGCCTTTTCCAGTATCTCCGCTGTATGCGGGTCGTCCGCATTGACGATCACGGTCTTTGACTGGTTCAGAAGCCTGGATTTGCACCACAGGTATTCCGCAAAATCAGCGTGTTCCAGCGGGCCGATATGGTCCGGACTCAGGTTCAGGAACAGGCCGTAGTCAAACGCGATCCCCCTGGTGCGTTCCATTTTGAACCCCTGGGACGAACACTCCATCACAACAGTATCACAGCCTGCTTCGAGCATCTCTGAAAAGCGCTCATTGAGCTCGTAACTGTCCGGCGTCGTGTTTTTTGTCTCATAATGCTTCCCGCGTATCACACAGCCGTTGGTGCCGATCACGCCCACCGCGTGTCCGCATTCTTCCAGAACTGTCCGGATCATGTAAGACGTAGAGGTCTTGCCTTTGGTCCCGGTAAGCCCGATCATCGTCATCTTTCGTGAAGGATGTCCGAAGCGGGCAGAGGAGAGAACGCTCAGAGCGCTCCTCGCATTCTGCACACGGATGATGCTGAGACCGTCTAAATCAGCTAAAGAGAGCTCATTGAGCTCTCTTTCCACCACAAATGTCCGGCATCCTTTTTGGATCGTGTCAGCAATAAAATCATGGGAATCGGTCCGGCTGCCTTTCATGCAGAGAAACACTGTATCCGGGCCGGCTTTGCGGGAATCAAAGATCACATCCCGTACCTCTGCCTCATCTGTGCCCGCCAGCACCGTGTAGTCAATGCCCTGCAGCCAATCCTTTAATAAACCCATACGACCTCCTCATATTAGACGTTTTACAGACCGCACCGTCAGCTGCTGATCCGGGTCTCGAATTCCTCCATCGTCATCAGGATCTGACGTTCCTTCGTGCCTTCGCCGTCGCTGACCACTCCCATTTCATGAAGGTCATCCATGATCCTGGCTGCCCGGTTGAAGCCGATCTTGAACTTTCGCTGCAGGGCGCCGATGGACGCTTTGCCTGTCGTAATGATCAGCCGGCCTGCATTCTCAAAGTATTCATCCCGGTCTGACTTATGCGCTTCCTCTCCCTGGCCGGAAGCCTCTCCGCTGCCGTCCGCCGTCTGACGGGCAATGGCTGCTTCGACTTCGGTATCCGTATTCTGCTGGTTATGCTTGCGGAGGAATTCCACCACAGCTTCTACTTCGTTATCGCTCAGGAAGGCGCCCTGGATACGCTCCGGATTGTTCTTATCGCCCGGCTTGTACAGCATGTCGCCATTACCAAGCAATGTCTCCGCGCCGCCCGTGTCCAGGATGGTACGGCTGTCCATCTGGCTGGGCAGACGGTATGCGATACGGCTCGGAATGTTCGATTTGATCAGTCCGGTAATCACATCTACGGAAGGTCTCTGTGTCGCCACGACCAGGTGGATCCCGGCTGCTCTTGCCAGCTGGGTCAGGCTGACGATGCTGCTTTCGATATCTTTCTTGGAATGCATCATCAGCTCTGCCAGTTCATCGATCACGATCAGGATGAAGGGGAGCTTCTGCGGACGGTTCTCGGTGATCTCCTCTCCCGCGGCTTCCCTCCGGTCGAGCTCGGCATTGACCTCGACGACCTTTTCATTGTATCCGCTGATATTTCTGGTTCCGGATGTCTGGAACAGCTTATAACGGTTGTTCATCTCGGACACGGCCCAATTCAGCGCGCTGACCGCGCGTTCCGGCTTGGTCACGACATCCGTCAGCAGATGGGGAATGCCGTTGTAAACAGACAGCTCGACCACCTTGGGATCGATCAGGATCATGCGTACTTCCTCCGGAGTCGCCCGGTACAGGATAGACATGATCAGTGAATTGATGCCGACGGACTTGCCGGAACCGGTAGTGCCGGCGACCAGCAGATGCGGCATCTTGGCTATATTGCCCACGACAGGCCTGCCCTGGATATCCAGTCCGATGCCCCAGCTGAGTTTCGATTTGGCACTCTTAAACTCTTCCGACTCCAGGATATCACGGAATTTGACCGTCTGGCTCTCTTCGTTCGGGACCTCGATACCCACAGCGGATTTGCCGGGGATCGGCGCCTCGATCCGGATCTCACGCGCTGCCAGCGCCAGCTTGATGTCGCCCTCCAGAGAGGTGATCCTGCTGACCTTGACGCCGGTATCCGGTGTCATTTCATAACGGGAGACCCTGGGTCCCCTCGTAACTGCCGTTACGGTGACGCCCACACCGAAATCCTTCAGGACCTGCTCGAGCTTGCGGGCGTTCTGCATCACTTCGTCACGGCTGCTGCGGTTATTGCTGACGCTCCGTTCCAGAAGTGAATTGGGCGGGAAAACATAAGGCTTCGGCTTCGGCTTCGGTTTTTCCCGGACAGCCGCTTTTGCAGGCGTATTCTGAGGAGCAGCTTCGCCCCCTGCGGGTCCTGATGCCTTCTTTGTTTCCGCACGTCCTGCGTACCTGCCGCCGGCCCCTTCCTTGCGGCTTTCCGACGCTTTGGACCTGTCGCCCCGTTTCTCACGCATGATACGCTCCGCCTCATAACGGTCGGGCGCTTCCATCTGCCTTCCGGATCCGGTAAGCCAGGATTCTTCGGCCGGGGAGAGTTCATCGTCAGATCCGTCATCTGCGGATGATGCGCCGGTTTTCATGGTCTCGGGACTGTAATTTCCGGCATAGACCGTATCCGCAGGTTCGTGTCCCTCTGCGTAAGAGACTTCAAAGTCCCCTGCTTCCGCCGGTATCGCCCCATCCGCGATATCTGCACCGCTGCCGGGTATACCTTCTTTCATTTCCCGTATCCAGCTGTCGTGGATACCGGATGCAGCCAGCTCCTGTCCGATCTCATCCGATGCCTTTGCGAGGTCTTCTGCAGAAAAGCCTTCATTGACGTAATCATCCTCAGGCACGTCGCTGCTTACGACAGCAGAAGCTTCCACGGCTGTCACATCCGCAGCTGCGCTTTCTTCCGGTGCCGGGCGGAACGCATCAAGAAACTGCGGCTCGGAAACAGCGGCTTTAGCCCATGCCGCCGCAGCCGGAACACCACCGCGGCTGACCGCGTATCCCGCCATGCGCGCGTCCTCAAGACGGACCTGTCCCTTATTGAGCATATTTGCATAGGACTTGTAAGTCTCATCCTCAGGCTCGTCAAACGGGACGTCGTCCGCATCCTCATTGATCTGTTTCACGCGCACTGCGGCCGCAGGCTTCCGCTCCTCCGGCCGGAACACATCACGGATCACCTGGGTATCATAATTCATGTCCGCACCCGCGGGACGTATATCGACCCGCGGCTTCATGAAGGGCTCACGAATGTCTGCCAGGTCGGCTGTCCCGGGCTGTACATCCCCGATAATATCCCTGCCGTAGTTTGCATACATATCCGCATCAGCTGCAGCTGCCTGACTGTCCAGGGTCACCGCGCTTAAGTTACGGCTGTCGGGGATCGGCTCGAAGCTTTCTTCCAGCTTCCTGAGGCGTTCTGCCTCCCGCATGGCGTCCCGGCGGATCATATTCTCCTTATGGCGCTGCACGGCCATCTCGCGTCCGCTGCGGGCTGCTTCCAGTGTACGGCCGGCACCGCTGCGTACGACACCAGCCGTCTTCTGCGCGCCGATCCTTGCCACATTGATAAAACTCTTTTCTGTGATCACCACCACACAGATCACCAGCAGCGCGATCAATACGAGATACGCTCCCGCATAGCCGATCACACTTCTCAGGGCGTTGGCGATCAGACCGCCGATCATACCGCCGCCTTCGTGGCCGTCCGCACCCAGACGATAGAGCTCCGCGGGAGACAGGGAGGCATTCCCGCCGCCCGCCGGGACATCACCGCCGAACATCAGATGCAGGATGGCGCTGATCAGGACAAGGAGCACTCCCGTACAGACGAGTTTATGCGGCCGGAGATAGCTGCCCTTTTCCAGATAGGCAATGAGGGCTGCTCCCGCCACGGCAAAGGGCAACAGGAAGGAGGCCTGTCCGAACAGACCCTTTTCGAAGGCGAGTATGCTCTCTCCCAGGCTGCCCAGCAGACCCAGGTTTACCAGCAAAAGGACCAGTCCGAAGGCCACCGCGATCACTGCGGCGGTCTCACTGCGTACAAAGCTCCGTTTCCTGGCCGCCACACGTTTGGTGTCCTTGCGCCTTACGGATGTACCGGTCTTTTGGCTGCCGTTCCGCCTGGCGGAAGAGGCATTACCGCGTTTCGTACCGTTTGATGAAGATGGTTTCTTTTTCTTAGCTGTAGTAGCCAAAAATGCCTCCCTGTTAAAATATGTCAGCACTCCGCTTCATTCGCAATCCGGGCCTTCGGCCCTTCTTGCTCATGACGCGGCTGTCTGCCAGTGGCAGACATTTTTCGTTCGCATGGAAAAGAAAACTCGTTTTCTTTTCCATCCGTCCTCAAATATGTGCTGACTGGTTAATTACGGACCGATCACGTTTCTGATCGCTACCGGTGTACGGTAGTTCCAGCGGTAGATCTTGATGCCGGCCCTGCGGGACGCCGCGTTCACTACCTGGCCGTTGCCGATGTATATGCCCACATGGTTGATGGTCCCGCTCTTGTTGGCGTAGAATACCAAATCACCGGGTTTCATCTGGTCTGAAGTCACCCGGGTGCCGCTTCCCGCCTGGTCGCGGCTGACACGCGGCAGGTAGATGCCGAAGTGTGCCATGACGCTCTGCGTAAATCCGGAACAGTCACAGCCCTTCGTCAGTGAAGTACCGCCCCAGACATAAGGATTACCGATGAACTGGCAGGCATAGTTGACGATGGAGTTGCGGTAAGCCGCGGCAGCATTGGCCGCCTCAACTGCCGGATAATACTCCGTTGCCTCGGGAAGGCCGTAACGTACTTCGACATTGTTGTCCCTGGTCGATATGTAGGCTTTGTCATTCTCGTTGCCGTCGTCTGTGGAGTCGAGCTCGATCTCGACCCATCCGTCAAACTGGCTCAGGACTTCATACGCCTGGTTCTTTGTAATGGAGGTCCAGACGTTTTCCTTCTCGGTCGTCGGTTCGGATCTTACGTTCAGCGCATCCACGCGCACGAACGCCGTGAGTACCGCATACTCCAGTGCCGAATCTCTCGCCGCCTGCCCTGTTTTGCAGTATTCCGCGCTGACCCAGCCGGTGACAGGCCCCGATTTGATCTTGTACCAGGTGCCGCCGGCGTTTTCCGTCGTTTCCAGAAGTTCCGCGCCGCAGCCCCTGAGGAACTTGCCGCAGATGTTGTTGATGCCGTCGTCCTTCGGCTCTTCACGGACATTGATATAGCTTTCCGGGTTGGCGAGGACGAGGTTGTCGTACTGTGTCAGGGCCATCTCTCTCAGATCCAGCTTGCGGGCTTCATCGAGTCCGTCGATGACATGCCCGTTGGCACTTCCGTCATCCGCCGTGATCTTGACCCATGCTTCTTTGAGTGAATCGCTGAAATCCGCATCGATGCAGGCCCAGTCACCCTCCTCGCGGACAAGGAGATACCGTTCCCCATGCCGTGCTTTGCCTACGACATTGACCGGATCGATCTCCGGCGCAGAACGGATGTTCATGACTTCGGCATCGATGATGACACGGTCGTCCAGATTGTCCGCTGCCTTCTCCAGCGCTTCGTCACCGGTCAGGATATAGCGTTTTGCCGCCCATCCCTCGATGCCACCGGAACGGATCTTCACCCAGTCTCCCTCTTCCTCGAGGATATCGCAGGCGGCGCCGTCGCTCAGCTTTCCGATGATGTTCTTCATGTCGATACTGTCAGGCTCGCGCCGGACATTGATATAACCGCTCACATCGACTACGCCGAGGTTCCCGTAGGAAGCTGTCGCATCCGCGAGCCGCTCCTGCAGCCGCATCTCCGCAAGTTCCTCCGGCGACATCGTCTCTATCACGGCAATGGTCTCTTCTTCCGTTTCCGCATCCGGATCGGTACTCCAGGTCCCGTGCCCGCTGCGAACGCCGTGAATGATCATGCCGGCGCATACAGCGCCTAAAGCTGCTGCCAGTATCAGTCTGTTTTTAGAAAATCTGTTTTCCCAAAGATGTCTTCCCCGTCTCACGCTCAGGCTCCTCCCGGTCCAACCTGCGGTCCGATCTGTACTCCCGGCGGCAGATAGATCGCCGGGCCTTCAGACGGAGCGTCAGTAATCTCTCCCGTATCACCCTCATCCGGCTGTGTCTCCTCCGGAACCACCACGGGCGGCGGGGTCCATGTATCGTCAGTATACTTGCCGGCATCCGCAGGAGGCACGATGATGGTACCGCCGGAGGTATGGTGATCACAGGTCTCGGTCGGCAGGTTGTTGACGTCAAAGTACTCCTTGTATACCGCCGAGCTTCCGCTGCGGACGTCGCTGCGGCATCCGGAATGAGGGATCTTGCCGCTCTTGCGGCATACATCCATCTCCACGATATCATCCGGCTTATCAAATCCCGTATTCTCCAGCCCTTCATGGACCCTGGTCATGATCTTGCGCCAGATATCCTTGTGGAAGGAGGTGCCGCCGTTGTACTGGCCTGTGGAATTATCGCTCAGGGACTGGTTGTCATCACAGCCTGCCCAGACGCCCGCGGTATAGTACGGGGTGAATCCCACGAACCAGACGTCATTGTTCCTGGTGGTCGTGCCGGACTTGCCCGCGCAGACCATATCATCAAGATGTGAACGGCTCGAGGTATTGTTGACTGTAAAGCTGCGGGCCCACTTGGAATGGCTCTCGGTCGACCGGCGCATGGCATCCGTCAGCAGGAATGCTGTAGTATCCTTCATGACCCGGGTCTTCGGGTCCTCGGTCAGGTCGATCAGGATATTGCCATGGTGGTCATAGACCTTCGTAAAGAACTTGTAGTCCCCGTACAGACCGTAATCCGCGATCGCGGCAAAAGCATTGGTCAGCTCCACGTTGGTCACGCCCTTGGTAATGCCGCCCAGCGCAGTCGCCGGATTGTTGTCCTCCTCGGTCAGTGAAGTGATGCCCATCTTGCGCGCAAAATCCACACCGGCCTGCGGTGTTACGGTCTCGTTCATGCACCGTACGGCAACGATGTTCATGGAAAACTCGATGCCGTCGCGGATCGAGGAGTAACCGAAGTACTCTCCGTCGCGCCACCAGTTTTTGAAGCGCTTGGTGCCGAGCTCGTACTCCGCGTCATAATAGGTCGTAGCCAGTGTCGCCCCGTTCTCCTCAATCGCCGGCGCAAAGCTCGTGACGACCTTGAACGCGGAACCTGGCTGGCGGAATGCCCCGCTCGCACGGTTCAAGGTCAGGGAATACTTCTTCTCACCGCGCCCGCCGCTGATCGCCTTGATCTCCTTGGACTTCTGGTCCATGAGTACGAAGGAAACCTGGGGCTGCAGCGTAAGATCCAGCTTTTCGGCAATGATCTCATCTCCTGCTTCCTCATCGATCACATGCGCCTTATACTCGTCAAGGAGCTCCGTGACCGCTTCTTCGCTCCGGAACAGTCCGTCATAGCCGGCACGGCCTTTGATGTCCCTGGCATATTTTTCTATATCATACTCGCTGTAATGCTTCAGCCCCTCCGCTTTGTGCTGGATCGAGCAGCGCCACTTGAAACTGTACTTGGCAGTATCGTAATTATCCGGATCGTTGACTTCCTCGTCCACGATCTCCTGCAGCCGGGGATCCTGGGTCGTCATGATGCGAAGGCCTCCGGAATAAAGCAGATTCTTAGCCTCCGCCTCTGTCAGTCCCAGACGGTCCCGGAACGTCCGGATGCACTGTTCGATAAGGGCATCCGTAAAATAGCTGTATACCGAGTCATCCGCTTTTACGATCTCGTTGTTGGAACGGATACGGTCATAGACCTTTTTGCTTTCCGCGTTCTTCTTCTGTTCGGCGGTGATGTATCCCTGCTCTTCCATGTTTTTCAGTACCTGCAGGCGGCGTTCCTGGTTGTCGTCCGGATGGGTCAGGGGATTCAGGCGGGAAGGGTTCTTGGTGATGGACGCCAGTACCGTACACTCGGATAGGTCAAGGTCTTTCACATCCTTGCCGAAATATCTCGATGCTGCCACCTTGACGCCCAGGGTATTGTTGCCCAGGTTGATGGTGTTGAGATAATCCGTCAGGATCTGCTTCTTGATCTCCTCTTTTTCGACACCGGGCTGGTTCTCCAGGCTCAGCGCGATATACCATTCCTGGAACTTGCGCTCGTAAAGCTTGAAGCCCTTTTCGTTGCCGCCCGAAAAAATATTGTTCTTGATCAGCTGCTGGGTCAGCGTGGAACCGCCGCCGGCTGAAGAGTTGCCGGTCAGGACACCGCGCACCGCTCTCGTGATCGAACGCAGGTCGATCCCGTTATGCTGCCAGAAACGCTGGTCCTCGATCGCGACGAAGGCGTTGATCAGGTCCTCCGGAAGCTCTTCAAAGACCACTTCCTCCCGGTTGGAACCTTCCTGCACCAGGGTCGCGATCAGATTGCCTTCGGTGTCATACGTCGTTGTGGCATAGCCCTGGGGCGAAAACGTCAGTGTCTCTATATCCGGCGCATTGTCGATGATGCCGAGGAGCATGCCGATCCCCATGGCACCGACACTCAAAACGGACAGAAGGCACGCAAACACGATCAGCAGCTTCACAAAATGGATGCGCTGATTCTCTGCCTTGATATCCCCGTATATGATCTCTTCCAGGCGGTCATTGACCGCGTCTTTGGTAAATTTCATTGATCCGATACATTCCCATATATTGTGTGGCTGCGTCGTGCACTGTCGTCCGGACACAGCTTTACTTTTATATCTTACCACAAGATATTGGGGGAAACAATTTATGAATCAGGGTCTTTTCTTACGAATCTTTGTATACGTGCAGTCTTTTCTTTCGTGGACGCGGCGGCGGTTCTGTGCTACAATAGACCAGCTGAAACTATCATGAGGAGCATGGCATATTTCGTGTCTGTATTATCCGTAAACAATCTCAATAAGAGTTACGACGGCAAGGACATCCTCCGGGATGTTTCTTTCCACATAGAGCCGCATGACAAGCTCGCCGTGACCGGGATCAACGGCGCCGGCAAGACCACGCTGCTCCGCCAGATCATCGGCGAAGAGCGCCCTGACAGCGGTACTGTCGTGATCCCGAAGGAAGCACGTATCGGGTATCTCTCCCAGATCCCGGATATCGAATCCGGACGGACCGTCTATGAAGAGGTCCTGAGCGTGAAGCAGGATCTCCTGGATATCGAGCGGCAGCTGCGGGTGCTGGAACACAGTATGAAAGATGATGCAGCCGCCGGCGGAGGGCCTGTATATGAACAGTACGCCGCACTCTCCCACCGGTTCGAGTCCGAAGGAGGATACGCGGTACGCTCCAATGTGAACGGCATTCTCAAGGGACTGGGATTTTCCGAAGAAGAGTACGGCAAGAAGGTATCGGTCCTTTCCGGCGGTCAGAAGACCCGGCTTTCCCTGGGCCGCCTCCTCATGGATGCTCCGGATATCCTGATGCTCGACGAGCCCACCAACCACCTGGACATCGCCTCGGTCAGCTGGCTTGAGAATTATCTGCGCGGCTGGAAGGGCGCGGTGATCATCGTTTCCCACGACCGGTACTTCCTTGACCGGATCGTGAACAAGGTGCTGGATATAGACAACGGGCGGGCGCGGCTCTACACCGGCAACTATACAGCATTCGCCGAGAAGAAGGCTGCGTTACGGAAGGACGCCATGCGCGCATGGCTCAACAACCAGGCAGAGATCCGGCATCAGCAGGAAGTGATCGAGAAGCTGCGGCGCTTCAACCGTGAAAAGTCCATCAAGCGGGCGGAGTCCCGGGAGAAGATGCTGAACAGGATCGAACGCGTGGAAAAGCCGTTCGACGTCGATGATGCCATGCGTCTGCATTTCACACCCTCCAAGCTGTCGGGAAAAGACGTGCTCTATGCAGACGGCCTGTGCAAAGCCTACGACGGCCGGGAGCTGTTTGCCGGCGTTGACCTGGATGTAAAGCGCGGGGAAAAGCTGGCAGTGATCGGTCCCAACGGCACCGGCAAGACGACCCTGCTCAGGATCATCAGCGGCAACGAGACCGCCGACAGCGGTGAGCTTGAATTCGGATCCCGCGTCGAGACCGCTTATTACGATCAGGAGCATCATGTCCTGGATCCTGACAACACGGTCTTTGATGAGATCTCCGATGCCTATCCATACATGAACAATACGGAGATCCGCAACCTGCTGGCCTCCTTCCTTTTTACCGGAGACGACGTTTTCAAGATGATCCGTGATCTTTCCGGCGGTGAGAAGGGCCGGCTGTCACTGGCTAAGCTGATGCTTTCCAAGGCCAATCTCCTGCTTCTTGATGAGCCGACCAATCACCTGGACATCACCTCCAGGGAGATCCTGGAAGAAGCCGTACGCAACTATGAGGGCACAGTGATCTACGTCTCGCACGACCGGTATTTCATCAACCGGACAGCCACCCGGATCCTGGAACTTGACCACCGTCATTTCGTCAACTACCAGGGCAATTATGACTATTATCTTGAAAAGAAGGCAGACCCTGCCTTTGACGCCTCCAAAGCCGTCAGCGGAACTCTCCCGGCCGGCACGGATGTTCCTTCTCCCGCTGCCGGGAACGCAGCGTCAGCCGCTTCTTCTCTTCTTTCCTATCAGGAGCAGAAAGAGCGCAAGCAGCAGCTGCAGAAGCTTCGCACTGCTCTTTCCAACTGCGAAAAGGAGATCGGAGATAGCGAACAGGCTTCGGAAGAGATCGACAGACAGATGGCGCTTCCCGAAAACGCCGTCAACTCCGCGAAGCTGAACGAGCTGGTACAGAAAAAGAACGGCATCACTGTCGTTCTTGAGGAGCTTTATCAAAAATGGGAGGAATTATCCGAAGCCATCGAAAACTTTAACTGAGGTATCCCTATGCGAATCCTTGAACATCCCAAACTTCGCCGCGTCCTGGCCATCCTGGGACTGATCCTGATCCTCGGCCTTCTGGCAGGATTTCTTATCGTGCTCCTGACCGGAGGCAGCCCGCTGCTTGCGGTCGGCCTCTTCGGATGCTTCACGATGATGTCCATCGTGATGTATATCTTTCTTGGCTACGTGCGCCGGAATTCCTGATTCATCATTCCCGAACGTACTTTCGGAAGCGCTCCAGCTGGCCGGGACTGCACTCTGCTGTGATCCTGGTGCCTTCGTCCGTATATTCCGTTTCCAGGATAGCGGCATGTTCCATCAGCTCGCTGACGACATCGCCCCGGTCATAGGGGATCAGGAACTTCGCATTCTGCAGTCTGCCATACAGCTCTCCGCAGATCAGATCAACAAGCATTTCCACCGAGGCATCGTCTTTTGCGCAAATATAGATACTTTTTCCCACTTCGCCGGCCCTGCCGGCGTCTCTTTTTTCTTCTCCCAGTCTCGGATATGCCACTTTCGGTTCACACAGATCCGCCTTGTTGAAGACTATGATCCTCGGGATCCCGCCCGCCCCGAGCTCTGTCAGGATATTCTCCGTGACCTCCAGATGGCTGCGGAAATGGCTGTCGCTGCAGTCCGCGACCAGGACCAGCAGGTCGGCGTCCGCCGCTTCCTCCAGTGTGGATTTAAAGGCTTCCACCAATGACGTCGGCAGCTTATGGATGAAGCCGACCGTATCGGACAGCAGGAAGTCGCCTCCCCTGCCGGGCGAGATCCGGCGCACGGAGGAATCCAAAGTCGCGAACAGCATGTCCGCCTCGAATACTTTTTTGGCGCTTCCGGTCTCCTCTCCTTCCGTTGTGCTTCCGGCCCCTGCCCGTTCTTTGGCATCGGCGCCATAGCGGTCCAGCAGCGCATTCATGATCGTGGATTTTCCCGCGTTCGTGTACCCGATCAGGGAAGCCAGCGGCAGCTGTGAACGGCGTCGTCTCCGGCTGCGGGTACGCCGTTCCTCCGCCACTTCTTTCAGTTCCCGGTTCAGCTCCGCGATCCGTTTGTCTATGGACCGGCGGTCAAGTTCCAGCTGGGTCTCGCCTTCACCGCGGCTCGACATGGCGCCCGACGCGCCGCCCTTACGTCCCAGTGTATCCCACATGCCTACAAGGCGGGTCCGGATATAGCCCAGCCTCGCATATTCTACCTGGAGCATGGATTCACGTGTTCTTGCCCGGCTGCGGAAGATCTCCAGGATCAGGGCCGTCCGGTCCAGCACAGGCAGGCCCAGTTCTTTCTGCAGATTGCGGAACTGCGCGGGAGAGAGGCTGTCATTGAAGATCACTGCTTCCGCATCCACGTCAGCGCAAAGCTCACGGATCTCCTCTGCTTTTCCGGGTCCCACATACATGCTGTTGTTGATGTGATCCAGGTTCTGGGTGATACGGCTGACGGGCGCAAGAAAACAGGCCTTGCACAGTTCTTCCAGTTCCTTCATGGAATACAGGAAATCCTCGTACACGCCTGCCTTCGCCCTGCCGGTCTCGAACACGCCGGCGCAGATCACACGGATCGTTTCTTCCCGGTCATGCTGGAACAGCTCCGATATTTCGTTGATATTATAAGATGATCCCGGCATCCGTTCTCTTTTCTGTTATACCCGAAGACTTTTAATGATCTGCATCATAAAAATGGAATCCGTCCGCCTTCTGTTGCCTGCGGATGCGCCGGCGGGTCTCGGCGCGCTCCCATTCCGCTTTGTCCTCTTCGGTCTCCAGGATCAGCCGGGGCAGCCGCGCCGGCTGATTATCCTCATCGATGCCTACCATCGTCAGATAAGCCCTGTTGATCAGGTCCCGCCTGCCATCCGGCTGCTCGATGAAGGTCTCGACCTTCACTTCCATGGACTTGTTGCCTACATGCGTGACCTTACCGCACATCACGATCATGTCCTGCAGATAGGCGCCCCGGAGGAAGCGTAAGTTGTCGACCGATCCGGTCGTCACATTCATCTGCGCATGCCGCCTGCCTACCAGGCCCGCGACCTCATCGATCCAGCACATCAGGGTACCGCCGAAGAGACGTCCCGAATCATTCATATCCGAAGGCATGATAATGTGAAAGGTCTCAACCTTTGATTCAGCTACAGTCTTGTCTTTTCTGTCCATCTTCGTGACCCGTTTAAGCCGCTGTCATATCCGCAGCGTCATCAGTTCCTTATGATTCGAAATGCTCCGCGACCTTCTCCAGATAATGGATGACCCTGAGGTGCTGGGGACACACCTCTTCGCATTGTCCGCATCTGATGCAGTCGCTTGCCTTACCGTACTTCTTCGCCAGGACCCGGTAATTCGTGAAATTGATCGTCCAGCCTTTTTCCTCCAGATCCTCGCGCATATCTTCATTGTAGATGGAGAAATACCTCGGGATGGCAATGTGCATGGGACACCCGTCCGTGCAGTAGGAACAGCCCGTACACGGCACAGCCGTCTTATCGTTAATGATCTTTGCGACCTCGAAACAGGTATCTCTTTCCTTTTCTGTCAGAGGAACAAAATGCTCCATGAAGGAAACATTGTCCTTCATCTGGGAAAGATCGCTCATGCCGGAAAGCACCACCATGACGCCGGGGAGACTTGCCGCAAAGCGGACAGCCCAGCTCGGCCCGGACATGGACGGATCAAGATCTTTAAACAACTGCGCTCCTTCCTTCGGCAGACGGGCCAGTGTACCTCCCTTCACCGGTTCCATCACGATCACCGGTTTACCGTACCGGGCTGCCACTTCATAGCAGCCGCGGGACTGTATCCATTCGCTCTCCCAGTCCAGATAATTGATCTGAAGCTGCACGAACTCCATCTCCGGATGTTTCTTCAGGATC
>JAEEGL013399950.1_pt1 | contig 19613 bp, 2 predicted proteins | sample 9134231 | NCBI WGS metagenome assembly JAEEGL01 (sample SAMN16246548, study PRJNA631951) | gut metagenome | biome: gut microbiome; feature: rumen; material: fiber-attached | host: Bos | place: Iran: Karaj | collected 2018-10 | reverse complement strand
GGTGACGCCTCCCGGCTGGGTCTGGGCGCTGCCGCCCCGGCCCACGAAGACGTCGATGCTCCGGGGATCCACCCCCTCCTGGCGCAGCATGTCCAGGATGACCCCGTAGCGGAAGGGGATCTGCCCGTTCACGTGGGGGTACCTGAGGAGCTCCGGCGCGTCGTGGAAGAGGCTCCTCTCGAAGAGGGAGTTCTCGTTTTCAAAAAGGCTCACCTTGGTGGAGGTGGAGCCGGGGTTGATCACGAGGATCCTGTAAATCTTTTTCATGGCGTCACCCATTTGGAGATCATCTCCCGGTAGTTCGGATTTCCGCTCCCCATCCCGGCGGCGGGGAAGAGGGGCGCTTTCCTTTCGGAACAATACGCTGACTATACACCTTTTTTGAAAAAAGGAAAAGTGTTTTTTTCATTTCTCCGCCCTTGTCCGCGCCGGAAAGCAAAAGGCCTCCCCGGCCCAGACGGGCCGGGGAGGCGCGGGTGTTCGTCATTGACCGTGAGCCGTATGGTCGGTGTCGGCGAACCATTTTTTGAATTTGCCCGGGAGATCCGCGATATCCGCGTATCTGGAGTCTTCCGCCAGGTTTACGGCCGGCGTTTCGTACAGCGTGACGCTGTCGCCCACCTCCAGGACGTAGACGTTTCCGGCGTTGCCGCCGTAGCCCTCGGGGCTGGCGGGAGCCAGGGCCTCCAGCAGATAGTACTTGCCGTAGTTCATTTCGCCGGAGAACCAGATGCCGGAGGAGAGGGATCCATACGCCCTGTCCTTCTCAAGCTCCGTCATATCCGCCCGATAGATCCGGAACTGCGCGCCCCTGAGCATCTGATAGCCGGAACCGTCGTCGCCCATCTTCCGGAGGACGACCCTGCGGGAGGCTTCGGAGACGTTCATGAGGCGGTACTTGCCGTCCGCGCCCTTACAGGCGTCTTCGTATTCGTCCTCCGCCAGCTTCCTTTCGATGCGTGCGCTGCCGTCCGTATCGACCGTTACCCGGTAGACCGCGGGATCCTTTTTGTAATTCTCCGGCGCGGCGGTCTCGACCATGTAGTACACCTTCGGAGCGGCCTTAAGGAACTGAACGTCGCCCTCCGCCGAAGAGACGGCGGTCACAGGCTCTCCGTTTTTCAGATACGGCTTGTTGTCCGCCGCGCTGGTATATTCCGTATACAGTGCGAACGCGGCTCCGCCCAGCCCGGCGCCGAAGCCGTCCACCTTCAGGAAGCTGAAATCAAAGCCGCCCGTCCAGTAGATGCAGCGGACGCCGTCGACGTCATCCCCCGGCTGCCCGGTCAGGAACTCGCTGCCGCAGTCGGTGTCGTCGTCCGTCCTTGCGTTTCGGAAGGCCCGGTAGGTCGCCTCCGTCACCTCGTCGGGGAAATCGGCCGCCAGCACCGCGAACTGCCGGAGCATATAGTAGTGGTTCTGCGCGGCGGTGCCGCCTTCCGCCCAGACCCAGATGGAGCCCCTGGGAGCGGAAAGATTGCCCGTCAGGGTAATGGCGGTGAGCGGATGGCCCTCCGCCGCAACCTGGGAGAGGAAGACGTCCTGGCGCGCCTTGTTGTTCGTGTAGACCTGCTGTCCGCCGTTCAATTCGGAGGAATAGCCGTCCTTGACCGTGGTGTTGCCCGCAAAGAGCGGACTGCCGGAAAGCTCCAGCCCGGCGGCTTTGCCGGTGGCGCTGTCATAGTCCAGGCAAATGCCCGCGCCGTCGCCGTCGGAAGTGTTGTTCTGGATCGTGCCGCCGGACAGGGTCACGGTCGTGCCGGCGGAGGCGAATACCGCGCCGCCCCGGTCGGCATGGTTCCCGCTGATCGTGCCGCCGGAGAGGGTGAGCGCCGCGCCCTTGCCCTCGCCGTTATACTCCAGGCAGACCGCCGCGCCGTCGCCGTCGGCGGAGTTGTTCCGGATCGTGCCGCCGGACATGGTCATGGACGCGCCGGAGACCACGTATACGGCGCCGCCGCTGCCGCTCACGGAGGAATTCCGAAGAGTCGTGCCGCCGTAAACGGTGAGCACCGCCGAGGTCTGCGCGTCGTTGATGAGGCCGCCGCTGCCGGTGGCCTTGCGGCCCCGGGTGCTGCCGCCGTCCAGAGTGACGTTCTGCAGGGACAGGTTGCCGTAGTTTGTGATCATGCTGCCGGTGCAGGTCTCGCCGCGGGTGATGACGCATTCGGGCGCGTCGCCGGTATAGGCATAGCCGTCGGTGTCGGTCTTCGGCGCGGTGGTGAGCAGGGCGGTCCTGCCGCGGGCCAGGGTCACCCCGGCGTTCAGGGTGCATTCTCCCACCAGCATTTCGATCCTTCGCGGGGTCGCCTTGCCGCCGTTCCTGTAATAGAAGGAGCTCACCGTGTTGTAAGCCTCAAAGCCCTCCTCCAGCGTGCCGTAGACCGCGGGACTTCCGTTGACGTAGAGCAGAGTGCCGTCCCGGTCCGTGATCTTGCAGACCACCTCTTCCCACTGGGCATAGAGGGTGATGCTGCCCTTGGAAACGCCCTGGGAGACGCTGTCGCCGTCCTCCCCGCAGTAGAAGAGGATCGTATCGCCCCGCTTGTATTTGAAGTATCCATCCAGGCTGGGGTCGTCCGCCGGGGTGGTGGTCCAGTAATTGAAGACGTGGCTGTCCCAGTACGGATCCGGCTCTCCGATCTGATAGCTGTGGTTGAGCTCTGTGGTCGTAAAGCTGACGGCGTCGGTCCGCGTCCCGCGGTTGTCCGACAGCTTGCCGCCCGTGGCGTTGAAGGTCACCGTGGGCTCCGGATCGTTGCAAAGGACGAAGGTATCCCCCAGGATGGCCTTTCCGCCGGAGTCGGAGAGCGGCACGATGAGCTGCGTCCGGTTGACCTGCGTCGCCGTCGAGGGCGCGAGGGCCCAGGCCGCGGAGTTGTCTCTGCCCACGGTGAGCGTCCAGGCTCTGGCCGGAAGCACGGTATCTCTGCCGGAGACGGTATCTCTGCCGGAGGCGGTCTCCCGCAGCGTATAGCTGCTGTAGGGGGCGAACCTGGCCGTGTTCCCGTTCGGCGTATCCTCCGGCCCCCAGGGGACCCTCACCGTTCCGTCCGCGCTGCTCCTGCCGGACCAGACGGTGACCTCGCTCCCGGTGCCCTCGTCCCGTCTGCTCAGCGTGAAGCTGGCGTTCTGGATGGGATGCACGGTGCCGGTCGTATAGACCTTCAGCTCCAGTCCTTTGCCGATCCAGGCGACGTAGTAGTTTTCCGATCCGTCGATCCGGCCTCCGTTCATGCCGTTCAGCGCGCTGTCCCGGTCATTGGAGAATTTGTCCAGCCTGGCGGTGGCGATGCTGCTTCCGGTATAGGTGCCGAAGTTCTTCGAGGCCAGACCGTGGTCGTAGTAGATCGGCTTGTCGGCGGCGTTCGGAACGGACGGGTCCTCCGGATCGCCGTCGGCCACATAGATGCCGATGCTTGCGTTGGAGCCGAGCCCGGAGGAGGTGACGACGGCGTTGCTGTCATGGGCCAGGTACACGTTCATGGGGGTCGTGCCGTCGTTGCCCGTGTTGCCGGTGACGACGGCATTCCCGGAGAAGGCCAGCGTCGCAAGCTTCGCCGGATCCGTGCCGCCGCCGGTGGAGACCGCGCCCTCAGGCGAACGGTTCCCGTCCCGGATGCTGCCGCCGGTCATGCTGAAGGAGCACCCGTCGTCCAGGACGTAGACCGCGCCGCCGCTGACGGAGGCGGCGTTGCCGGTCATGCTGCCGCCGCTCATGGCAACGGAGCTCTCATCGCAGACCGCGCCGCCCTTCGCCGCGCTGTTCAGGGAGATGGCGGTGTTCCCGGAGATGGTCACCGACGCGCCGCCCCTCGCGTGGATGGCGCCGCCCAGGTCGGTGGCGGTGTTGCCGCTGAGAACGCCGCCGCCGATCTTGGCCGTATGCTGCACCGAGATGCCGCCGCCGCTGGCGGCCCGGTTCCCGCTGATCTCACTTCCGGAATACATCGTAAACACGGCAGACGGGCCCATATAGATGCCGCCGCCGCTTACCAGGGCATGGTTCCCCTCGCCGGTCCCGGTCCCGCCGACGCGGCCCTTCAGAGTCACGCCGGTGCCGGAACAGACCGCGCCGCCGTTCAGCCTGGCGTAGTTGTTCGTCAGGATCGTCCCGACGTTCAGATTCACGCTGCCGCCGCCGGAGGCGAAGATCGCGCCGCCGCTGCCCGTATTGGCCCGGCAGCCGGTGACGGTGCCGGTCATGGAGATCGAATAGCTGCCCTCGTCGGCGTAAATGCCGCCGCCTTCCCCTGCGGAGCAGTCTCTGATGGTCCCGTTCATGGTCAGGGTCACGCCGCCGCTGAGATAGATCGCGCCGCCCCTGCCGTCCACCGCGGCGTTTTGAAGCACCGCATCGCTGTTGACGGTCAGCCTCGCGGTGGAGAAGGTGTGGATGATGCCGCCGTCGCCGGTGACGGCGCCCTCACCGCCGTCCAGCGTGATCTTGTCCAGCGTAAGCTGCCCTTTGTCCTGGATCATGCTGCCTGCGAAGGTGCTGCGGGTCACGGCGGCGATCTCGTTGCCGCTGCCGACGCCGTTGTTGTAGGGATAGCCGTCTTCATCGTCGAAGCGCGCGGTGGACAGGACCACGTTTCTGCCGCTGTTCAGCGTCGCCGTCTCTTCCATGGTGTATTCCGGCACGACCATCTCGATCCGCAGCTGGCCGGAAACGCTGCCGCCCGTGTTGGTCCTGAGGCTGCCGGTATTGATCTGCTCGAAGGCGTCCTCCAGGTGGCTGAAGATCGCGGGCTGCAGGGTCCCGCCGTCCGGATAATACAGGAGGACCCGGTTCCGGTTGGTGATCTTGCAGACGATCTCCAGGAAGCTGTTTGTAAAGTGGACCTCGGAAGCGTAAATCGTCTGTTCTTCTCCGCCGACCGTTTCCGTCGTCTCTTTTTCGCCGATCGTGCCCGTCTGGGACAGGGCAAGGATCTTGTCCGAACCGTTCTTTTGGACCTGGGTCCGGACGTTGTTCTCCTGGCTGCCCGTGTAGAGCACTTCCGCCCGGTAGCCCAGGTCTGTGGGCAGGCCGAGGACGGTGACGGATTCTCCGTTCGCCAGATCAAATTCGGCCTTGCCGTCCGTAAAGGCCAGCTCGCCCCCGGCTTCGACGCCGGCCTTGTTCCTCCGGACGACGGAATAAGTCTTGCTGATGTTCCCGTCGCCCAGGGTCAGCAGATAGTGGAAGCTCTCCTCCAGGTCCGAGGCCTGGAGGCTTACCACTTCGTTGGAGACCCTGAGGCTGCCGGTCACGCGGGTGTTGGTGAAGATCACCTCCGAAAGGCCGGTGGAGGTTTGGATGTCGCCGGAGATGTGCTCGCCCAGGGTGCCGGTAACGCTGTTGCCGGGGACTGCGTCCGAGGCGTCCATCAGATTCTTATGGACCTTTGCGGTGAAATCCTTCGACTGGTCGCCCTCCGGGAGCTCTTCCACCAAATACCCCACGCTGTCCGTGTAAAGGGAGAAGGGGAGCTGCGCCTTCGCGGTCTCGCCGGCCTTCAGCCATACGTAGGCGACGCCGTCGCCGTCGAATTCCATGTCGTCGAAGGCGTTGGTGTGGTGGTTGAAGTGTTCGGCTTTGGCCTCGTCCGTGAGATTGGTCAGCGTTATGCGGAATTTAAAAGACTCGTTCCGGTCCGCCGCCAGATCGCTGGAGACCTCCTTGCTGACCCAGAGCAGCGGGCTGCCGTCCCAGCGGATCAGGTTGTCGCTGTCCGTTCCTTTGACGCCGCGCAGAAGGACGTCCAGGTCGTTGAAGAAGCAGAAGTAATTATCCTCATCCACCAGCCGTGTGCCGAAGGGCCTGGTCTTCTCACCGTGATTTTCGTAGATCGTGCCCGTCGTAAACACGCCGATCTCAGACCTGCCGTCCAGGCCGTTGGCGTTGATGATCGTGTTCTTGTCCTGGGTGAGCTGCACGTTGCAGCGCTCGCCGTTGAGGGTGTTCCCCTTCACGGTGCAGTAGCCCGAGAAGGTGATCCTTGCGTTGTCGTTTTTCAGGTGGACGCCGCCGCCGCCGGCGGTCGCGCTGTTGCCGGAGATCGTGCCCCCGCTCATATTGACCCTGGCGCTGTTGTCCACGGAGACGCCGCCGCCGTTTGCCGCCGAGCAGCCGGAGATCGTGCCTCCCTTCATGTTGAAGACGCCGCTGGTGAGCACGGCTACGCCGCCGCCGTTGTTCGTCCCGGCGGAGCAGCCGGTGATCTGGCTGCCGGAGTTCATGGTGAACGCGGCGTTGTTGTCTACGTAAACCGCGCCGCCTGCATAGTTATTCGTTCTCCCGTTCAGCAGCGCTGCGCCCGCGTTGAGGTTTGCCTTGCCGGTGTTTACGACGCGCAGGATCGCGCCGCCTTCCGACGCACTGTGACCGCCGCCGTCCAGCGTAATGCTGCTCAGGGAGAACTCCCAGGCGTTGTTTCCTCCCACGAATACCATGCACGACGTATTGTCGGCGGTACGGGTGATCGTCGCGGAGAATCGCTCGTCGCCGAAATACTTAAAGCCGCATTCATCCTCGACCGCGGAAGCCGTGGTCAGCGTGATCTTCCGCGCGATGCTGCCGTCCAGCTTGATCTGCCTTTTGTCGCCCAGGGGGTAATCCTGTACCAGCATCTGGACCTGATATTCATCGCCGGTGTACGGGCTGAACTGTCCGCTGCCGTCCTTCGCGTAGAGCGCGGGATCGGACTTGACCAATACGGAGAAGGCGCCGGAGGGATTGTTCTGGCTGTTGGACCGGTTCTCCAGCTGCTCATAGACCGCGGGGGAGCCGTTGGCGTCCTTGTACAGGAGATTGCCGTCCCCGTCCGTGATCTTGCAGACAAAATCCGGCCAGACCACCTCTTTGTTGCTGCTGCCCATAGTGCCGTAGAGATAAGTCCAGCGGTCGTTGCGGTAGACGCTGAGATTGCCCGTATTCGTTCCCTTGTAAGTGGCGAAGGGCTTTCCCCGCTCGCCGTGCTTCGCTTCCTGCTCCTCGGAGGCGTAGACGCCGATGTAGGAGGCAGCGTTCAGGGCGTTGTTCTGGATCACCGTATTGCTGTCCTGGTCCAGGTAGACGTTGCACTCGGTGCCGTTCGTGCCCATGGTGTTATGGCGGACCGTCACCTTGCCCTGGAATACCAGCACCGCCCCGGCGCCGCCCACGGCGATGCCGCCGCCCGCAGTCCGGGCGTGGTTGTGGCTGATCTCCTGGCATTGGTCGGTACTGCTGTTTCCATTAAAGGTCGCCGTCTGATGGTCGGCGACAAAGACGCCCGCGCCGGTGGCCGCGGTGTTGGCGTCGGCTTCGGAGCCGCCGATCACAGCGGCGCCGAACATGCTGAACGTCCCGTCCGCATGGTAGATGCCGCCGCCGCTGGCCGCGGCGTCGTTCTGAAGGATGCTGCCGTTCAGGAATTCAAACTTCCCGCCCGCGTGGTAGACGCCGCCGCCGTTGTCGGCGCTGCAGCCGATGATGGAGGAAGTGTTGCGAAGGTTGAAGTTCCCGCCGGCATGATACACGCCGCCGCCCTCCTCCGTCGCCCGGCAGTTGGCGATGGTGCCAAGGCTGGTCTCGTCTTTCTTCCCCATGTGGAAGGTGTTCGAGCTCATGTAGACGCCGCCGCCGTTGACGGCAAGGCAGTTCTGGATCCTGGCGCTGGCATCCGTCCCATAGAAGAAGAAGTCGTTGTTGTTGCCGGAGCTTGCAAAGTACACTCCACCGCCGCCCGCCGCGGCCTGGCAGTTGGTGATGACGCCGCCGGTGATCGTGAGAGCGCCGCCGCTGACGTAGATGCCGCCGCCGCTCGCCGTCGCGGCGGTCGTGTAAACCGCTTCTCCGGCCTCGCTGCCGATGCTGCCGCCGGCGTTCAGGGTGAAAGCGCCGCCGGCGTTGAATACCGCGCCGCCGTAGGCCGCCGTGGAGACGTCGGTCTGGTTGAACAGACCGCCGACCCGGGCGCCGCCGGTGTAGTCCACAGCCTCATAAGTGCCGTTGCCCAGCGTGTAGCTGCCGACGCTGTACACGGCGCCGCCGTTTGCCGTGGCAGTACCGGCCACGACGCCGCCATACTGGTTGACCGTCCCCTTGGCCTGATACAGGCCGCCGCCGTTGGAGGCGCTGCCGCTGATGGAGCCGCTGAGGACGTACAGCGTTCCGTCGGCCTGGTACCAGCCGCCGCCGTTCGGGGCGCTGCAGCCGCTGACGCTGCTGTTCCGATAGCTGGTCGTGCCGCCGGCGGCGTAGACGCCGCCGCCCTTGCCGTCGCTGTTGGCGACGCTGCAGCCGGTGACGGTGCAGCCGTCGAAGCTCCCCCTGGTGGCGGGGTTCATGTAGACGCCGCCGCCGCTGGCCTTGGCGGTGCTGCCGCTGATCTCACAGTCCTTCAGCTCCACCGTCTTGGCGGCGGAATAGATCGCGCCGCCGCTGTTGCCCTCTGCGGTACAGTTTTCAAAGGAGCCGTCCCGGAAGCTGAACTGCGAACCGTTCGCGTTGCTGCTCTGATAGAGACCGCCGCCCATTGCCTGGGCAGTACAGCCGGTGAACTCGCTGCCCGCCCCGGTGATGGTCAGGGTAACGGCCGTGGTATACAGGCCGCCGCCGTTTGCGCCCTTGGCGACGCAGTTCTCAAAGGCGCAGTCGGCAATGGAGACGGTGCCTGCGTAGTCGTGGTACAGGCCGCCGCCGGCGTTGTTCGCCATGCAGTTAATGAAGGCGTTGGCCGTGCCCGAAATGGTCAGCGTCCTGGCATTGGCGTAGACGCCGCCGCCGTTGCCGTTGCCTGCATTGGACGCGCAGCCGCTGAACACGCAGTTCTCCAGCGTGACGCTGCTGCCGGCGGAATTCTTGTCCTGCATGATCGCGCCGCCGGAATTCTGGGCGGTGCAGCCCGTGAAGGTGTTGGAGTTTCCTGTGATCGAGAGCGTCTTGGCATTGGTAAACAGCGCGCCGCCGGAGCCGGTCCTGGCCAAGCAGCGGGTAAAGCTGACGTTCTCCATGGAGACGGAGGATTCCGACTTCCCGTTATCAATGCCGCCGCCCCGGTTTGCCGTGCAGTCGGTAAACGTGGAATGCGCGACCCCGTGCAGGTTGACGTCGTTGGGATCTATGTCCCCCAAATCCGAATCGTCCCGGGGCTGATCCTCCACGATCAGCGTGGGTACCACCGACGCGCTCACCGCGCCGCCGTTGCCGGTAGCCGTGCAGTTCTCAAAGGAGCAGGCATAGATCTCGAGCTTTGTGGAGCCGGTGTTTGTCATGGACACGGCTCCGCCCGTAACCGATTGTGTGTTATTGAACGTACAGCCCCAAAGGAGCAGTCTCTTGCTGGTGGTGCGGATCGCGCCGCCGTTGGCAGCGCCCAGTTTCGCGTTGCAGTCATTGAATGTACAGCCCACTACGCGCAGGATGCAGTCCTTGCTGGTATTGGCTTCATTGTTTGCGTAAACGTTGATCGCGCCGCCGTTGCTGCCGGAGGGCTTGCTGCTGTAGCTTCCGTCAAAGGAACAGTTGAGTATCGTGATATCCAGGGCGTCGGACTCGACGGTGCCGCCGGAGGCCTGGGCCGAAAAGCAGTTTTCAAAGGTACAGTCCGAGATCCACGTCTTGGAATTCTCGGACCAGCCGTTCTGAATGTTGTGGAACACCGCGCCGGCCTGGGCGGAGCCCTTGAGACAGGCGCAGTCTTCAAAGGAACAGCGGCGGACGTACAGTTCTCTGGCCGTGGTCCAGACGGCGCCGCCGCCCGCCTTGTCTACGCTGGCGTTGGTCTGGCAGTTGGAGAACTGACAATCCTCCACCGTCAGACTGCTTCCGGCATTTTTGTTCGCTACATAGACCGCGCCGCCCTGGTCAGCCCGATAACCTCTGAACTCACAGTTCGTGATGGTGACTGCGGCGCAGTTTTCCGTGCTGACCGCGCCGCCCGCGCCGCCGGCGGTCAGCGATCTGCCGTCGAACACCAGACTGTCAACGGTCAGCGTGCTGTTTGTCGCCGTGACAGAGGAACCGGCGTTGCCCGTATCGCGGCTGAGAATGGCCTTTGTGCCGCTTCCGGTAAAGGGCAGAGTCGCATCGTCCCGGGAGGCGGTAGTGAAGGTGATGTCATAGCCCGCCGGGATATCCAGCACGTCGTCCGCAGGGACCAGGTAGTCCACCAGCATTTCGATCGTGTAGGCGTTGCTGCCGGTTGCGGCCTTCTGCGCGATGGCATAGTTCATTGCCGCCTTGAGCGTGGAGAACGACACGTCCCCGATCTTGCAGATGGGCAGGGCGTCGCCGAAGATGATCTCCGCCGCCGTGTCGCTGGAATTGAGCGTAAAGCCGCCGCCGCTGAAATCCACCGCCGTGCCGGTGGTCTGTGCTCCTCCGCCGTTGAAGGTATATGTGACAGAGGTGCTGCCGCCCGCGCCAGCTCCGGTAAAGCTGCCCTTCAACACAAAGCTCTGTCCCTGAGCGCCGGGGAACATCAGCTTGACGGAATCGCCGGCGTTCAGCTTCAGGTCGTCGGCGGTGATGGTGCGCAGGGTCTGTACGGTCGCGCCGTTCTGCGCGGTCACATATCCGTAAAGCCCGCCGTCGGCCGCGTCCTTGCCCAGCACCGTAAGCTCTGAAATGTCCAGGGTCAGGCCGCTGTCGTTATTGTTGACAATGGTGAGGTAGGCCGGTGCGGAATAGAAGATCACAAGCTTTGCAGTGTTGTTGGGGGCCTCCGTGCCGTCCTGCTTGACGAATCTCCACCTGCGGTTCACGCCGTCCCACTCCACGCTTTGCAGATAGTTTCCAAACGTGTTGTTCATCGCCTTGTCGGAGAAGGTATAGGCATAGACCGCTGTCGACGCGTAATTGCTGCCGACGTTATTGGTAAAATCAGTGTTGTGCGCCTCGTACAGCTTCATGGCCATGACCAGGTCGTAAATGCTGCTCTCTCTTGTCAGCGGATAGTAGGATTTGTTGGTACATACCTTTTTGCTCGGCGCGGCGGTATAGTTTGCGGTGGGCGGGAACTGAGCGGCGTAGCTTTCCAGATAATAGACGTCATATTTGATTTCCTTGGCCCAGTAGAGCCGGTTGTGCTCATATTTGACCGTAAGATCGCCGAAGCGGTCGTTCTTGAACACGGTGCTCAGGTTGTCGGTGTTCGTATAGGCCCCGAAGTAGCCGGTGACATCGCCGTGCTTCACCACCTGGTCGCTGTCCACCGCGCCGGGAACGTAGACGCCGATCTTCTTGCCGGAAGCCAGGGAGGCGGCGTTGATCACCAGCTCGGAGTCCACGTCCAGATAGACGTTGCTGGCGACCGGACTGCTCCCCGCAGCGGTCATGACGTTGTCGAAGACGTTGGCGTCGCCGGTGAAGTACAGCCTGGCGGAGGGGCTTCCCACGCCGATCGCGCCGCCCTCCGAGGCGGTATTCCCGGTGATGGACGCGGAGATATTGGCAATGCCCGACCCGGCATAGATCGCCGCGCCGTTCACCGCCTGGTTGCCCGTGATGGAGCCGCCGGTGTAGTTCACCGTGCCGCTGGCGGCGTAGACCGCGCCGCCGAGGCCGAGCCCGCCGGCCGTGCTCTCGCCCTTGCTTGCGCTGTTGCCGCTCAGGGTGCCCTTCAGGTCCACGGTGCCGCTGCCGCTGTAGACCGCGCCGCCGTTGCCCTGGCTGGCCCGGTTCCCGGAAAGGGCGCCCCCTTCTTCGATATTCACGGAGGCGCTGGCGGCATAGATGGCGCCGCCGCTGGTCTGGGCTTCATTCTGCGTCAGGCTGCCGCTGGTGACCGTGATCGCGCCGCTGGTGGCGTAGACGGCGCCGCCGGAAGCCGCCTGGTTTTCCGTCAGCTGACTGCCGCCCTGGATGGTCACGCTGCCGCCTTCCATATAGACCGCGCCGCCGCTGCCGCCGGCGGTGTTGCCCCCGAGCGCCGCCGCGCCGTCGATGGTCGTGGCGGTGTTCAGGGCGCAGATCGCGCCGCCGTTGCCGCTGGTCTCGTTGTCGGACAGGCTGCCGCCGGTGATATTCAGAGTCGCGCCGCTCACGTAGATCGCGCCGCCGCTGGCTGCGGTGTTGCCGGTGATGTCGGCGTCGGTATTCAACGTCCCGCCAATGGAGTAGACGCCGCCGCCGCTGGCGCCGGCGGTGTTGCCGCTGCCCGGGCCGCCGAGCGTCACGCTCCCGCCCAGGCGGTAGCCGCCGCCGCCGCTCACGGCCCCGTTGCCGCTGACCGTGCCCTCGAGCGTCAGGGCGCCGCCGGTCTGACAGACCGCGCCGCCGTTTGCGTCAGCGCTGTTTCCGGACAGGCTGCTTCCCGCTTCCGCGGTAAACGCGCCGTCTTTCATATAGACCGCGCCGCCGCCCTCCGAGGCGGTGTTCCCGCTCATGCTGCCGATGAACGTCACCGTGCCGCCGTTCACGTACACGGCGCCGCCGTTTGCGGCCTCGTTGCCGGAGAGGGAGCCGCTCAGAGTGACCGCGCCGCCGTTCACGTACACCGCGCCGCCGCTTGCGGCCTCGTTGCCGGAGAGGGAACCGCCCAGGGTGACCGTGCCGCCAGTCACGTACACCGCGCCGCCGTTTGCGGCCTCGTTGCCGGAGAGGGTGCCCTGCACGTTCACCGTGCCGCCGTTCACGCAGATGGCGCCGCCGTTGGTACCGACGGCGTTTTGAAGCACGGCGTTGGCGCTGACCGTCAGGCTGGCCCCGGCCCCTCGATTGAGCACCATCGCGCTTCCGGAGGAAACGCTTTTGCCGTCCAGGGTGATACCGTCAAGGATCAGAGTCCCGTCAACGTAAAAGAGAGGACCGGAGGTGTAATTCAGGCTGCGGCTGACGACCGCCGTCCCGCTGCCCTCGTATTCGGTCTGCGCCGTGGTGATGGTGATCGTGAAGTCCTCGGGGATGATCACGGCATCGTCGGCGGAACGGATGGAATAATCCCCGACCAGCATCTCGATCGCGGCGGTATTTCCGTTCGTCCCTGCCTGGGCCGCCGCGTGATCTACCGCGTCCTTGAGCTTGTAGAATTTTTCGCCGCCGATCTTGCAGACGTACTTGGGCAGATAGAAGAGGACCAGCTGCGAGTTCTCCGGGACGTCGGCAAACTCTCCGCCGTCCGTCCTGTACTGCCACGTGCCGCCGTCGTACCGGATCGCGGTGACGCCCGAGGCGCCGGGCACCGCGCTGCCGTCGGAGCTGTTGTACAGCGAGGCATGATCGTACAGATAGTACCTGTCGGAGGGCAGGGTGTAGCCGATCCGTGAGTTCATTTCGTCCGCGAAGTCGCCGTTGATGGCGCGGATGCCGTCCGGGATCCCCATGGCGCCTTTTCTGCCGGGCAGGGTCTCCGCGCCCGCCTCCGTCTGGCCGACGGCGGCCCTGGCTTCCACGGGCAGGCTGATGCGGCTGTGGGTGAACGTTACGCCGTGGAAGGTGTTCACAAGGATGCTGACCCTGAGGGGGTTCTCCGTATTGGGATTCGGGTTCCCGTCGATGCGGACGTCCGTGGTATAGTCGGCGTTGGGGGTGTTCTGCTCGATCGTGAGCGCCGCGCCTCCCGGGACCTTCAGCGTTTTTAAAGCCTCTGTGCCTTCGGGCAGGGTGAACACCATCGTCGGGACGCCGTTCACGTCCTCAAAACCGTTTTTGAAGTAGCTGTCCAGACCGGTCCCGCTCAGGTCCAGGGTCGCGGTATACTGGTAGACGGGGTTCGCGCCGTAATCCGCATGATCCACCAGCGGCTGCGATACGTCCACGTCCAGGACCGAGAGGATGCCGAAGTTCTCCCCCATTTCATAATAGACCTTATAGTTGGGCTGCTCCTCCTGGCCTGCCGCCGTGATCTGGTAGTCTCCCTCCTCTTCGCCCTCGGCGCGGGTCAGCGTGAAGGTGAGAAGGGTCACGGGCTCTTCGCCCTCGCCCGGCGTACGCGTATAGGTCCAGGTCACGACCCCGTTGCTGATCACATAGGAGGCCGTATTTTCGTCGTCTCCGTTGGTCCAGCCGGTCACGGTTGCCGTGAGCAGCGGGTCCTCCGTTACGCCCACGGCCTTCACCACCCGGTTGGGGGAGACGATCAGCTCCGCCTTGGAGACGGTCAGGACGCCGGACTGGAATGAGAGACGATAGTTCCCCTGTTCGGCGCTGCCCGAAGGCTCGAGGAGATAACTGCCTGCGTTCTCGCCGGACTCGCGGCTGATCTCAAAGGTGAACCGGGGCTGCCCGTTGACGGAATAGGTATAGGTATAGGTGTCGCTCCCTTCGCCGGGAACGAAGCTGAGGTCGCCTCCCTCCTCCGCTCCGGGCAGGCCCTCGATGGTCACGTCCCACTCCGGGTCCGCTTCACCGTAGACCTTTTCGGCGTTTTCCGCGGTGACCGTCACGCTGGCGCGGTCGATGACGAAGGCGCCGTTGCGGTAGGTGACATGATAGTTGCCCTGTACCTCATCGCCATCCGGGATGAGCGTATAATCGCCGATGTCCTCCCCGTCCGTGCGGGTCACCTCGTAGTCGATCACCGAGGGCGCGTCGCCGAACTGAAGACCCTCCACCGTCACGGCGAACTCAGGGTCTTCCTCGCCGTAGATCTTGCTGCTGTCGACGGCCGTCACTACGGCCTCGGCCCGGTCGATCCGGAACTTGAACGTGCCTTCATAGGTGACCTTGTAGTTTCCCTGATCGGTCTCGCCCGTCTTCGGGGTGATGTCGTATTCTCCCACGTCCTCGCCTTCCTCGCGTTCAAAGGAGAATACAAGGTTGCCGACTTCTTCGTCGCTGATCCCGGAAATGGAAACGAGAGGAGGATCCGCCTGGCCGTAAGTCTTATCGGCGCCGACGGAGATGGTGACCTCCGCCTGCCGGATCGTCAGAGTGCCGGCCTCATACAGCACTCGGTAGCCCTCCTGGCTGGCCTCGCCGGCAGGCGTGACGACATAGGTCCCTGCGTCTGAACCGGCCTCGCGGCTTACCGTGAATCGGACGTTCCTGACCGTATCGGCGGCCGTATCCGTCACCGTGGCGGTGTAGTATCCCTCACCGTCCGGAGCGGAGGAAACGCTGACGGTGGAATCGTCGTCCATGACGGAGGCCGTAAAGGTGTACGCCGGATCGTCGGCCCCGTAGACCTTCTCCAGGTCGTTTGCCCGGATGACGACGGTGATCGGCGTCTGCTTGTTTTTGATCGTCAGAGTGCGGAGCGCCGAGTCCGTGGCCGCGGCCACCGTGTAGCTGTCCTCCTGGTTGGCCGGAGTATGCTCCAGGGCAAAGTAATGGTACGGAATCCTGTTATCGTCCGTCCTCTCCAGGGAATCCACCGTGACGCTCCATCCGTTTTCGCCCGCCGCCGGGACCGTCAGCCCCTCCCGGACGAGCTCCGCGTCGGCCAGGATCGCTTCCAGCGCCTCCCGGGTGAACTCCCCCGTAACGTCGTCCTTCGTCGTCCGGTAGAGATCATAGGTGACGGCCTGCCTGGAGGAAGTGTCAGCCACAGCGGTCCCGGACTGGTCATACCATTCCTTTATGATCCGGACGCTGGTGGCGGCCTCGTTGTGGATCACATACCAGCCGGTGCCGCTGATGCTGCTGCGGTGTGCGAACTGAGCGGATACGTCGACCGCGCCCTCAAAGATGCCCGTCTCCCCGACGGAATAGACGATGGGCTTCCCCTCCTGCAGCGCGGGAAGGTCCACAAAGGTCGTGTTGTCGTACTGCTTGCCGTCGGTCAGGGTGATCTTCCAGGGCTGATCCGGCTGGTTCGGGTCCGGCACCGGCTCCGCTGCCGCGCCTTCTACGGACCGATACAGGGAGACCTCCACGGCATCCACCCGGTCGGGCCACGCCTCCTCGTTCCGGACGCCCCAGACCACCGTGACCGGGACGTTCACGTTTTTGCTGTTGTTGGAGACCGTCACCGTGTTGTAGGAAGCGTCCAGGTCCGTCGCCGACGCGCCGGAGGGCAGACCGCCGGGCACGGCTCCGCTGCCGTCGGAGAAGTAAAAGTAGATCTTCTCCGGATCTGCGGGAAGGATGTAATCCGTGGGCGCAGCCGTCTCCACGGCATAGTAAAGCGTGCCGGGAGCGTAATCATACGCCTCCGTCCCGCCGCCGCCCTGACGGATCGAGACGGAACCGGCGTCGTCCGTGACGAAGGTGGCCACGGGCTCCGAATCCGCGTCCGCCGCATACACGGAGAAGAACGCGCCCTCCAGGAATTTGCCGGTGTTCTCGTCCAGGGTGACGATGGTCAGCTTATGATCCGTGTACTGGTTGGTAAACGTGACGCCGTAGCTGAACGCCAGCTTGTCGTCCGGATCGATGAAAAACTCGTTCGTGTCTTCTTCCACCGTCTTGCCGGCGCGCTGGTAGGTGACGGAAACGGAATCATGGGCGACGATCCCCTCCAGCCCCTCCGGAAGGATGTTCTGCTCGATCACCCGGTAGGTGGCGTTGTCCTCCAGCTCCGGCCCGTCGGCGCTGCCGGTCAGGAAGTTCAGGGAGCCGTAGGAGAATTCCCCGAAGGAATGGCGCTCCACCTCCACCCAGCTGGTCTCGGTGCCCAGCGCTTCCTTCTGCAGGATAAAGAGGAGGCCTTCCTTCTGCTCTTTTGTCAGCTCATAGTTGCCGCTGAAACGCTTCGTGACGTTGATGCCCTGATCCTCCGGATAGCAGCGGACCTTCAGAACGTCCCCGTTGAAGTAGCTGTAGACGCCGCCGTAGGTATAGTTCGGGTTGTCCGTGATCAGAAAGCTGTAATAGGTACTGTCCTTCTGATAGTAGACGTTGCTGTTCAGAGGGTCCTCCGGCGCGGTGACCATTTCCAGGTAATAGACGGTGTTTTTGCGGAGCGAAACGCCGTCGGTCTCTGCGTCCAGCTGGACGGCGGCGTACCCGTCGGGGCCCGTCGTGAAAATGATGGGGTCGTTCACGTGCTCCCCGGCCTTGTAGACCATCGGCTGCATGTTGGCGTCCAGCAGGCGGAACTCGGCGTCTCCGAGGCCGCGCTCCATATGTCCTTCCGGATAGACGAACAGAAGGATGGAATATACGCCCTCCGTTCCGATGATGTCGGAGCCGGCGGGGGAGATCAGGACCGACCGATCCACTTTGGCGGAAGCGCCGCCCACAAAGCCCTGGGCGGTATTCCTGCCCAGGGAAGCGGCGTTGGAGATATCCACCGTCTGTCCTACGTTCCCCAGCACCCTGGTGGTGTAGGTGATCTCGGCGGAAAACCCGTCCGGGAGAATGAAGGTCCCGGTATAGCCGCTGTAATCGTAGGAATACTCCGGGCCTTCGCAGACCACGTTGATCGAGTGGTAGTCGATGGACTGGTTTTTGCTGAACGTGTCCTTGACGACGATGAACGTATCCGCACCGTCGGGGTCGGGGGTATTGGTCTGGCCGATCAGGAAGAGCCCGGCGGGGTTGACCGTGATCTTGTATTCCGCCAGATCCCCCTGGACGGCGACCAGCTCCTTGGTGATGAGATCCTCCGTGTTGTCATCGGCCCCCAGGATGATCAGCAGGCCGTTGGCCGTCCCGGTGACCACGTAGTTCCCCGTGCTGTCCCGGGTCTCGTTCAGGGTGACCCCGAGGAAGGTGACGTCATACATCCCCAGGTCGTTTCCGCCGCCGGTGACCGTGACGCCCGGGAAGACCAGTCCGGGGACGAGTTCTTCTTCTCCGTCGCTGTTGAGCGCAGTACAGGTGTAATCGGTGCCTTCGACCGAATTGCCGCCGTCCGCCAGATTGACTACGCGGCTGTTGGCGGTCAGGGTCACTTCCCTGGGATGGACCGTCAGTCTGCCGGGGATATACTCAACGTTGTACTTTGCGGTAACGTCCTGGTCCTCGGCGTCCAGGATCACCGCATCGCTGGCGGCGTTGGGGCTTTCCCCGGCATTCAGCTGAGAACCGCTCACCGTCACCGATCCGATGTGATCCCCGTCCGCCAGGGCCTCCGGATCGAAGGTGAAGCCGTCCTTGGTGAGCGCTGTTCCGTCATAGGTCTTCTCCGCGTCGTCTGCGGTGATCGTAACGTCGCCGCTCAGGACCTTCAGGGTCCCCGGAAGGTAAACGATCTCATAGTTCTCCGTCACCACGTCGTCGTCGGCGTTTTTGATCACCGCATCGCTGGCAATGTTCTGGCTTTCGCCGATCTCCGTCTGAGAGCCGGTCACCGTCACCGATTCGATGCGATCCCCCTCCGCCAGTTCTCCCGTGACGAGGGTATACGTCTCCCTGGTCAGCGGCGTGCCGTCCTCATAGAGCCTTCTCGCGCTGTCCGCGCGGATCTCCAGTACCGGCCGGGAGGGAGGCGCTGCGCCGGGCCCGTCGTTCCCCGAGGGCTCCAAAAGCAGCCTGGAGGGTGCGGCAGCAGAAGCCCTCCCCGACAGAGAGAGGAACCATTCGCCCTCCCAGCCGGAGCCCAGCAGGCAGAGCGCACATAGAAACGCAATGATCCTTCGGACGATTCTATTCATATAAGTCAGCTCTTTTAACGAATAATAGTTTTAATATGCTAAAACGTGTTAAATGAAAAGTGATATAATTATAATATTACATATTAAATCAACACTAGCATAACACAAAATAGCAGATCCGTCAATAACAGCTGTGTCGGCGGCCCCCGGAAAAAACGGGAGAAGGACGAAGATCTCCGTCCTTCTCCCGTTTATGATTCGGTTTGTACAATGGTCACGCAAGGAGGCCCGATGAAAAGGCTATTTCAGCTGATGGACCTCCCCGGTCTCCTTGTTCCGCCATCGGGGCTTCAGGGGCAGGGGCCAGTTGAACTCCATGGCCCCGGGGGTGGGGCAGTCGGTGGCGCAGCACCCGCAGTACCAGCACTCCTCGGGATGGAGGAGGATGGGGGGCGCGCCCTTTTTGGGGTTGGGGATGAAAACGTCGATCTGACAGGTCTCCACGCAGGTGTTGCAGCCCACGCACTTCTCCGGATCGATCCTCACCGGCACGCTGGGAGTCTGTACGTTGGGGATCGCATATACTTTTTCGGCCATCGTCTCTCCCTCCCCTCAGTCCTTCGGCCGGTAAACGCCGGTATAGTCGGCGTTGCGGGCCTCATACTCTTCCTTCATGTTTCCCCAGTAGCGGATGGGGAGGCGGGAAAACTTCACCTCTCCCTGCTCCTGCCGCAGGACCAGGTAGCTCTTCTCCTCCTCCGGGTCGCCCTTGGGGTAGTCCACGCGCTGGATCCCCAGGGCGGGGCTGCTGAGCCGCCGCTCCTTCATGGCGTAAAGCACGATCTTGGCGTACTCGATCAGGCTCAGGTCCTCCAGGGAGCGCATGAGCTTGTGGGGGTCCAGGGCGTAGAGCCGGGGCACGGCGAACTCCTCGATCCGCCCGATCTCCTCCAGGGCCAGGTCCAGCAGCTTTTCGCTGCGGTATTCCCCGGCGAAGTACTGGAGGGCCCGGCTGAGGCCGTTGTGCAGCTCCTTCCACTCGATGCCGGAGGTGCGTTTGGCGGGGGCCAGGACCCGTTCCTTTTCCTTCTCCACCTGCTCCCGGCAGACTTCTCCGGCCTCCACGGTCTTGACCCAGGCGGCGGCCTTCCGGCCCGCGTAGCGCCCCGTGGCGGCGGCGTAGCTGTGGTCGCCGGGGGAGAACATGGCGGTCCCGGCGGCGT
>JAEEGL011788171.1_pt1 | contig 19613 bp, 14 predicted proteins | sample 9134231 | NCBI WGS metagenome assembly JAEEGL01 (sample SAMN16246548, study PRJNA631951) | gut metagenome | biome: gut microbiome; feature: rumen; material: fiber-attached | host: Bos | place: Iran: Karaj | collected 2018-10 | reverse complement strand
GTTGATCGCGGCTTCCAAGCAAGTGGAAAGCAGTTCCAAGGATGATGCAGCCATTTATTGGAAAGCCATGGGTCCTGACAACATGGGTGGCAGAACCACAGCCGTTCTTTACAACAATCAGAACACCAACGAAGCCTATATTGGCTCGATGGGTGGCGGCGTTTTCTATACCTGGAACATGGGCATTTCTTGGCATCAGGTTGGTGAAAACCTGATGGTGAGCTGCATGGCTCAAGCCGAGGATGGCACCATTTATGTTGGTACTGGTGAAGGAGGCGAAGCCTATTCCTACAACGGTTTGTCTGACTATGCCTATGAAAATGGTTTCATTGGCTCGGGCCTCTATAAGATCAAAAATAAAGTGATGACCCGTGTAGAAGGCACCAATCCTGCTGACAACAATGATCCTGCCGGTGAATGGTGCTTCATCAACGACGTAGCCGTCGACGGTGGCACCGTAATCGTTGCCACGGGCGCTGGTGTAAAATATCTTAAGGACGGTAATTGGAATTATGCCAAGGTGGGCGAAGAAAACCTTACCGGTGTTGCCCATGGTGTGAAAGTCGCTTCAGACCACACTGTGGTGGCTTCGGTGGAGGGCAAAATCTACATCGGTTCACTCAACAACATGGTTTGCAAGTCATCCGATGGTTCCAACGATGTTCTAACCGAAGACGTGATTACTTCCATCGGTACAGCTGCAGGTTTGCTCGACATCGCTGTAGCCCCATCCGACCCCAATAGAATTTATGCTACCACCATCAAGGGCAATGGTAACCACGTTAAGTTCTATGCCAGTGAAGACCAAGGTGAGACTTGGAACATCATTCTGCCTGAGGTGAGCCTCAACCTCGGCCATCAGATTTACGAAGGCCAGGGCCTGTATTATCACGGTCTCGTGGTTGACCCTGCTAATGCCGACTGCCTTTTTGTGACCGCATTCAACCTCTGGATGCTCAGAAGAGCTGCCTCCAACTCCAGCGGTTATTATCAGGCTTTACAGCTTTCTACAGCAGGAAGCATCCATACAGGAATCAATGCTGTGGCTTTCAGCCCCAGAAACAATGGAACCGCATACGTCGGTACTGATGGTGGTATCTATAAGGCCACCAAGGAAAACGACTCCTATTACTCATTCCTGAACTGCAACAGAGGTTATTTCTCAACCCGTTGTCTGGCAGTGGCTCCCACTGGCAAGCTTTCACGTGTGGTAGCCGGTCTCCTCGACCATGGCCCGATTTTGATCAACGGTCTGGAAGGTACCAATAACATGGAAACAGGTGATCTGTTGCTGCCCACTCTCACAGGTGCCCATTATGGAGCCTTCGATCCCACTTACAATGCCGCCAACTGCTTTGTGTCAGTGGTCAATCCTAACGCTTTCTTCCTGTCGACGGTTGATGGTTCCTTGTATCGAACCTTCAATGCCGGCACCGACTATGATGAATCCAACTACATGACCAGTGTGAACCATACGGGCTATCACCTCCCGATGGCCTATTGGGAGTGCTTCGACGATGAATATACTTTGGAGGAAGTTCAGTTCAAGTGCAAAAAGGATCAGAAGGCCGGTGACGTGGTGACCTGCTACAGCAACTCAGGCGACTATCCGTTTGAATACACTTTGACTGAGGATATGCATTACAACCCAGAGCATCCTGCTGAGAGTGACTCCATCTATGTCCACGACCCCATCTCCTCCAAGTTGTTTGTGGCTGGCAAGCTTAACAGCAGTGACAAGTTCTATGCCGTTTACTATACACTCGACGCCATACATGCCACCAGAGCTGCTGAATGGTACAATATCATTACCCCCAAAGACAGCATTACTGATCCTACCTGCATGGCAGTCAGCGCTGATGGCGACAATTTGTTTATCGGTACTTCCACCAATGAAATCGTCCGCGTGGGCAACCTCAGACACGCTGTGGATATCAACACGGCTAGCGCTGACTCAGCTGAGTTTGTTGGTACGCTGAAGAAGATTGCCTTGCCGACCGACGGTCAGATACCGACCAGCATTTCCGTGAATCCCGAGGATGCTAACAAGGTGGTTGTCACTTTGGCCAACTATGGCAATCAGAACTATGTGCTCTATAGCAACAATGCCCTTTCCAATAATCCCACCTTTACGGTGAAGCAGGGTAACCTGCCTGCCATGCCGGTGTACTCAAGCGTCTACACCAGCCTTTATGATGGCAGCAACAATGGCCATGTTTTGATCGGTACCGACCATGGTGTGTTCCGTACCACCAATATTGACGCTTCGTCACCTGTTTGGACACTGGAATCTGAAAACTTGGGTGATGTGCCGGTGATGGATCTGAAACAACAGACCATTCATCGTGAAGACATTACCGTCACTACGGTTATCGACACCATCACCACGACAGCGTTCTATCCTGGCACCAACAACCAAGGTGTCATCTATGCAGCCACCTACGGCAGAGGCCTGTTCCGTTGCGAGTCTTATCGCCAGCATAGCGGTAACAGTGTTCCTGAGGCTCCTGTCCTTGCAGAAAGCAAACTCAGCATGTATCCCAACCCAGTTCGTGATGCAGCCAAGGTGTGCTTCGAACTGAGTGGCAACACTGCCGTCAGTTATCAGGTCTACGACATGAGTGGCCGTTTGGTGAAATCCGAATCGCTGGGTAACTTCAACGAAGGCAACCATGAGGTGAGTGTCAATATGAATGGCCTCGCCAAGGGTGCCTACGTGCTCCGCCTCAATGCGGGTAGCCGCACCTCAAGCGTGAAGTTCATGATGCTCTAATCGTTGGAATGCGCAACAAAAAAGGAGGCTCTTTCGAAAGCCTCCTTTTTTTTGTGTTTAGTAGTGATTGTATCTTGATCCCCAGTTGTACGATAGGTAAAGGGTGGGAATGAAGTAGGATGGTGGGTTGTCAGCCATCAATACTAGCCCTTGGGGAAAGTATTCGGCCACAGCGCCTACTTCGATGGACTGGGCGCGGAGTCGTGAAGTGCCAATTTCAAACTCCATACCGCCTTTGGCATAGAGACCTGGGCGAAACTTGATTTCACTGAGCCCGTATTTGAATGGCGCCCGTCCGATGATTTCAATCCATTCCCCTAAGTGGTCAAAGGTGTCGTATTTCACCTCTTGGATATAATCGCCAGTCGGGGAGGGCTTGGCGACCTTTACCGTGTAGTAGTAGGGTTTCAGCAATGCCAACTCGACTCCTGCCTCATAAAGCCAACGTAGTTCTACGCCACCCCAATAGGGCTTGCCGTAAATCCGACGGCTTGCGCCATAGCCTCCTCGAAGCGTAAGGACATCGTTCATCTTTCCGTAAACGAAAGAGGTGGTGCTGAACAAACTCATCAATTTGATTTGTTTGAGCGAGCGTAAATAGGCGACCTCAAAGTCCCAATACGTGGTTTTGTAAATGCTGCGGATTTTTCCTGCCTTATAGCCCAATCCCAGCCCTTGAGTGTTCAAAGTGATGTGTAGGGTGCTCTCGTGACTGTAAACGACACGCTCTTCAAGAGGCCGGTTGTCGTCATTGCCGATGGCTATCTCCTGCGCACTGAGTACCAGTGGCGCCAAGGCGAAGGTGATGGCAATAAAGAGGCGGCGCGGTTTCAATAGCGGGTTTCGATTTGGTACTGGTTGGTTTCTCCGTAAGCCGCACAATTTGAGGAGCGGCATGACGACATCAGAAAGCCTGCGAAAAGAAAGGCTAGGAGAACGAGGACAATCTTCTTCATTTTGATGTGATTTATTTTGCAAAATAACGGATTTTTATCGGAAATATTACCATCTTTGCAAAAATAATTCGTTATGGAAGTAAAAAGACCTGACATTGACGATTCGTGGTACAAAGTGCTGCGCCCACAATTCGAAGCGCCCTATTTTGCCGAGTTGAAATCGTTTCTGGTGAATGAGAAGCGTCAGTATGCCGTATATCCCCCTGGTCCCTTGATTTTCAATGCCTTCAACCTTACGCCTTTTAACAAGGTGAAGGTGGTGATCCTAGGCCAGGACCCCTATCATGGTCCGGGACAGGCGCATGGGCTTTCCTTCTCGGTGCCTGATGGCGTGCCTTATCCGCCAAGCCTTCTCAATATCTTCAAAGAACTACACAATGACTTGGGCATTCCCATGGCGCGTTCAGGCAATCTTGAGAAATGGGCGAGAGAGGGGGTATTGCTGCTCAATGCCTCCTTGACAGTACGGGCTGGGCAAGCTGCATCCCATTCACGACATGGTTGGGAACAGTTTACCGATGCAGCCATACGCGCCCTTTCAGAACAGAGGGAGCATCTGGTTTTTATCTTGTGGGGAAACTATGCCATCGCCAAGCAGTCCTTAATTGATTCTTCCAAACATTTGATTCTTAAGTCGGTTCATCCATCGCCTTTGTCAGCGTCACGTGGCTTTTTTGGATGCCATCACTTTTCACAAACGAATACCTATTTAAAAGATAACGGAATAGATCCCATTGATTGGACTTTATGAAACAGATTGTCTTTGCCACCAACAATAAGAATAAGCTTCGCGAAATGCGCGAGATCATGGAAGGCCTCTATGAGGTGTTGAGCCTTGAGGACATCGGCTGTCATGAGGACATCGTTGAAGATGCGGATACCATCGAAGGCAATGCCAAAATCAAGGCCGATTTTGTCACAAACAAATACCATGTGGATTGTTTTGCCGATGACACTGGTCTTGAGGTCGAGGCCTTGGGCGGTGCGCCTGGGGTGTATTCGGCTCGTTATGCAGGCGAGCATTGCAGTTATCAAGACAACGTGAACAAAATGTTGGCTGCCATGAAGGGCCAGACCAACCGCAAAGCAGCCTTCCGTACGGTCATTGCCTTGAATCTTGAAGGCCATTCCTATTATTTTGAAGGTCGTTGTGACGGAAGGATTACTGAGACACAACGGGGCACCGACGGTTTTGGTTACGACCCTATTTTCCAACCCGACGGTTTTGAACAAACCTTTGCAGAGATGGGTCATTCCGGAAAGAATGCCATCAGCCACAGGGGACGTGCCACACAAAAATTAATAGAATTTTTAAAAAAATCAATATAAATGTTTAAAAGAATTATTTTATCTGCTTTTGTAATAGTGATGGCTGTTGGGGGATATGCCCAACGGAAAGTTATCATTGAAGCTCCACGTCCCAAGGTGGGTGTAGTGCTTGGTGGTGGTGGCGCCAAAGGTGCCGCCCATATCGGTGTACTCAAATACATTGAGGAACTGGGCATTCCCATCGATTATGTGGCAGGTACTAGTATGGGCTCCATCATGGCTGGTCTGTATGCCATGGGTTATGAACCGGATGAGTTGGCCGAATTGATTGCCAACATGAACTGGAGTGAGTATATTGGCAACCAGATCGATCGCAGTGTAATGTCATACGAGATGCGCAAACGTCGAGAGACTTCCTTGTTCAGCATCCCCTTCAGTTTGGAAGGCTTGGTGAATAGGGGAGCCAATAGCAGTTTCATGAGTGAATTGCCTAGTGCCTACGTGAACAACAGCTCTTTGGTCAATCTTTTCAACGACTTGTGTGTCGGCTATCAGGAGGAAATGAATTTTAACGATTTGCCGATACCGTTTGCTTGTGTTGCCACCGACTTGGTGACGGGTGAAGAGGTGGTGCTCCGTAGGGGCAATGTGTCGACTGCGATGCGTGCCAGTATGGCAATTCCTGGTGTGTTTTCCCCAGTTGTCATTGATGATATGGTACTTGTCGATGGTGGGCTTGTCAACAACTTCCCTGCGGATGTGCTTCGTGAGATGGGCGCTGACATCATCATCGGAGTGGAGATTACCAAAGATAAGCGCTTCACCTCCGAAGACCTAAAGTCGTTGCCTCAGGTAATGAGTCGTCTTTTGACCAATACCACCAGTGCCAAAAGGTCTGAAAACCGTTCTTTGTGTGATGTCTATATTGTACCAGACGTCTCGGGTTACGGCATGCTCAGTTTTACTCCTGATGCCATCGACACTTTGGTGAACCGGGGTTATCGGAAAGCACTGGAGTTTGAGGACCAGCTCCTTGCACTCAAGCGTTATGTTGACAAGGAGGCAGGTTATACGGTCCAAAAAAACCTTAAGGCACCAAGGGCAAAAAATCTGGAGAATGACTCCGTGACGATTCGCTCTGTTGAAGTGGTTGGGGTGTCCGACCGACAAAACCGGTGGATGATCCGTAAGGGGAGGTTGGAACCTGGCATGTCCTATACCAAAGATGACATCGAGAGAGCCATTAACCTTTATCGAGGCACTGGGGCTTTCGATGAAATTACCTATACTGTCAAAGAGATTGATTCCGTCCATTCTCGTTTCAATCCCCAACTTTCCGACTTATATGATCTGAACATCAACTTGAAGCCTGCCGCTCCTCATGTGTTTGGTGTGGGTCTGCATTACGATAGCGATGAGGGTACAGGCCTTTTGTTCAGTTTGGGTTTGAACGAGAAAAGATTCGGTGGCTCCAAGTTGACTGCTGCTGCCAAACTCAGCTATAGTCCCAAAATCAACTTGACTTATACCTATTCAAGATCGTCGCTGGCCAACTTCAACTTGGCTTTCGACTATAAGGATGATCATTACAAATACTGGGTGGACGAAAGAAAGAGCATTAACATGAGGCATTTGGACAGAAAAATCAGCGCCTACATTTCCCAATTCCACCTCTTGAACTTCAGTACTTCCGTCGGCTTGTCCTACCTTTCGACGAGTTATGACGATACGGGTATTGACGATGGCTACTATGAAGAAATCTTCTTTACGCCTTCACAGCACCTTATTCCGTTTGTCGAGATGGAGTATGATAATATGGATGACGCCTATTTTGCCAACCAAGGCTTTTATGCCCGTTTGGCCTCGCATTACTACATTAATTCCAAGAGTCAGGACGAGAATGTCTTCGATCTTTGTTACGCGTTCAAGTATTATCAATCTTTCGGAAACACGGGCCTTACCCTCATCCCACAGTTTTATGGACGTTATACTACCTTTGGGATGTATCCCGTCCTGTGGAACTATTATGGTGGAGAGCTCGCTGGTCGGCATTTCGATGAACAATTGCCATTCATAGGAAGTGATCCCTTGAGAGAAGTGTCAGATAACTTCACTATTCTCCGTTTCGATCTAAGGTATCGCATGTTTGGAAAGCACTACCTGACTGGGATGTATAATCTCGCGTTGAATTTGAACAGTTTTGCGGATCATGAGAACGGTTTGGGATTAAAGTACTCCTACAACAGTTTCATTGGCCCGATTTCCTTGACGGTCCAATGGTCCGAAATCAGCAAACTGGTCAGTGGATACCTTTCGATTGGGTATTATTTCTAAACCCTTTCTCTCAGCATTTCCATAGCTTTCTGCAATCCATCGGCGTTGCGGCCTCCAGCTACACAAAGCGTAGGCTGACCGCCGCCGCCACCTTGGATTTCCTTGGCCACTTCGCGGATGAGCTTGGTGGCATCCAGGTTCTTGGCTTGGGCGTAAGCTGAAGGCAGCAACAGGCAAAGCGCTGGTTTACCTTCGCTGACGGCGCCTAAAATAGCAATGGTGTTTTCATTGATCTGCTTGAGTATCAGTGCGATGTTGCGAAGTTGGTCGCCTGTGACACTGAGACGTTCCACGATGAGCTTGCACCCTTCGTGGTCTACCGCCTTGGCCATGAGACTTTCGGCAGTGGCTTGGGCTTTCTCCTGCATCAGATGCTCCACCTCTTTTCTCAAGGCAGTGTTTTGCTCGTTGAGAGCGATCACGCCTTTCACCAAATCGTTCGACTTGACGCACTCGCGGAGTTGGCCGATCAGGTCGAGCTGCTCGTCGAGGTATTGTTCCACGGCTTCGCCGGTGATGGCCTCGATGCGACGGATGCCAGCGGCAATGGCCCCTTCAGAAACGATCTTGAACATCCCGATGTTGCCCGTGGCACTGGTGTGGCAGCCACCGCAGAGTTCCATCGAATAGTCCTTGTCGAATACTACCACCCGAACCTTGTCGCCGTATTTCTCGCCGAACAGGGCAGTGGCACCCATGGCCTTGGCCTCGTCGATCGGGATCTCGGAATAGGTCACGTTGGGGATGTTCTCGCGAATCTTGCGGTTGACAATCTGTTCCACTTGGCGGATTTCATCTTGGGTCATTTTGGCAAAATGGCTAAAGTCGAAACGCAGACGCTGGTCGTCCACCAAAGAGCCTTTCTGCTCCACATGGGTTCCAAGCACCTGTCGCAAGGCGGCATGCATCAGGTGGGTCGCGCTATGGTTGTTGGCAATGCGCTGACGGCGTTCGGTGTCGATGGCGGCGGTGAATGTCGCTTCGGGCGTCTGGGGCAGTTGTTCGGTAATGTGGATGACGAGGTTGTTTTCTTTTACCGTGTTCACGATTTGGATGGTCTCGTTTTCGGAGGTCAGGGTGCCGGTATCACCAACTTCGCCACCCATCTCGGCATAGAATGGGGTCTTGTCGAGAACGATCTCAAAATGGGTCTTTTTCTTGGCGGTCACCTCGCGGAAGCGTAAAATATGGCACTCGCATTGGAACTCGGAGTAGCCGACAAACTCGGTAGGCTGTTCCGAGGCGTTTACCACCACCCAGTCGCCATTGGCTTTCTCCGCTGCCTTGCGGGAGCGGTTTTTCTGTTCCTCAAGATTGGCTTTGAAACCTTCCATGTCCACATTGATGCCTTTTTCGTTGGCCATAAGCTGTGTGAGGTCGATGGGGAAGCCGTAGGTGTCGAACAGCTCGAAGGCGAAATTGCCGTCGATGTCCTGACCGGGATGTTGCTCCACATAGTTCTCGAAACGCTTGATACCTTGGGCTAGCGTGCGAAGGAACGAAGCCTCTTCTTCGCGGATGACTTTGCCGACGAGCTCTTGCTGCTTATTGATTTCAGGATAGTTGTGTTCCATCTGCTGCACCAGGATGGGAAGGAGCTGGCACACAAAGGGTCCCTGGAGACCGAGGAAGGTAAAACCGTAGCGTACGGCACGGCGGAGCACACGGCGGATGACGTAGCCGGCACCGTTGTTCGACGGAAGTTGCCCATCGGCGATGGCGAAACTCACGGCACGCAGGTGGTCGGCGATGACTCGCATGGCCACATCGGTCTTCTCGGCCTTTCCGTATTCGATGCCCGACATCTTGGCGATAGCTTGGATGATGGGCTGGAACACGTCGGTGTCGTAGTTGGAGGTCTTACCTTGCAGCACACGGACGAGGCGTTCAAAGCCCATACCGGTGTCGACGTGCTTGGCGGGGAGTTCCACCAAATGGCCGTCGGCCATGCGGTTGTATTGCATGAACACCAGATTCCAGATCTCAATCACCTGGGGGTCATCTTGGTTGACAAGGTCGCGGCCGGCCACTTGTTTGCGGGCTGCATCATCACGAAGGTCGATGTGGATCTCTGAGCAGGGACCGCAGGGGCCTGTTTCGCCCATCTCCCAGAAGTTGTCCTTCTTGTTGCCGTAGATGATCCGGTCTTCGGCAACGTGTTCCTTCCAATAGCCAAAGGCTTCCATGTCGGCAGGCTGCCCGTCTTTTTCGTCGCCACCGAAGACGGTGACATACAGACGGTCTTTGTCGATTTTCACCACCTCGGTGAGGTATTCCCAAGCGTAAGCGATGGCCTCTTTCTTGAAATAGTCTCCAAACGACCAGTTGCCGAGCATTTCAAACATGGTGTGGTGGTAAGTGTCGTGTCCCACTTCTTCCAGGTCGTTGTGCTTGCCAGAGACACGGAGGCACTTCTGCGTGTCAGCAGCGCGATTCCATTTGGCGGGTTGGTTGCCCAAGAAGATATCCTTGAATTGGTTCATTCCAGCATTGGTAAACATCAAGGTGGGATCGTTTTTCACCACAATCGGGGCAGAAGGGACTATTACATGGTTTTTGGAGCGGAAGAAGTCCAAAAAACTGTTTCTGATTTCGTAGGCGTTCATTCAGTTATTTTGTTAAAAACGTGCAAAGTTAGGCTTTTTTTGTAATTTTGTAGCATATTCCGATAAAATGGGAAGGAAGAATAACAATAATTTGCATGATCGGGTGGGACGGACCCTGGTGTTCCTGCTCACCACTTTTGTGTTTGCCCTTGCCATTGTGGTGCTCGTTTTTTTCTTTTTTGGCTCGCCAAAGGAGAAAATGCAAGCACGTGAGTTGGAATTTCTTAAGCTTCAGTATCAGATTCTTGATGACAAGCTCAACGAGATGCAAGAAGTGATGGATGAACTCCAGGAACGCGACGATAACGTGTATCGTGCCATCTTCGAGGCGGAACCGATACCTGCTTCTGTTCGCAAGTCAGGGTATAACAACCGTGACCGTTACGAGGACCTTTACGGCTACAAAACCTCGGATGTGGTGCTTGGCGTGGCCAACAAGCTGGATGTCATCGCCAGTCAACTTTATCACCAATCGAAGTCGTACGATGAATTGTTTGCCTTGGCTCGAAACAAGGCACAAATGTTATCGTGTATTCCAGCCATCATTCCAGTCAAAGAGGCTGACATCCGTCAGATTTCTTCGTTTTTTGGTTATCGTACCGACCCGATTTACAAAGTGACCAAGTATCACAGCGGCATCGATTTCGCTTCGTTTGTCGGAGCAGAGGTATTTGCATCGGGCGATGGTACGGTGGTCAAAGTGGAAAGCAATCAATGGGGCTATGGCAATATGATTACGGTCGACCACGGTTATGGTTACAAGACACGTTACGCCCATCTGTCGAGGTTTTCGGTGAGCCAAGGACAGAAAGTGAAACGCGGCCAATTGATCGGTTACGTGGGAAGCACCGGCAAAGCTACCGGTCCTCATCTTCATTATGAAGTAATCAAGAATGAAGAACATGTTGACCCCATGCACTTCTTCTTCAACGACCTCTCGCCAGAAGAATATGAAAAGATTTTGGAACAGGCTGCATTGCCTTCATTAACAATGGATTGAATATGGAAGAGAACAGCACAGGCAAGTATTATTATAGCATCGGCGAAGTGGCTAAAATGTTTGGTGTGAACACTTCAATGATCCGCTATTGGGAAAACGAGTTCGAGGTACTGCGTCCTCGGAAAAACAAAAAAGGCAACCGCATGTTTACCCAGCGTGATGTCCGATACGTCCATATCATCTATCATCTTACCAAGGTGAAGGGCTACACGCTGGCAGGTGCCAAAATGGCCTTGAAGGAGAAATTCTCGGAATACGAGGAACGCGTGATGCTGCTGGAGACACTGGACAAAACCCGTAAATTCTTGGTAGACCTCGATAAGGAACTGGCTTCTAAAAAGCCCTGATGCCTAATTTTCGGTTTTCACATATCGCCGCCATTTTTCCAGTACGGCCTTCATGTCGTCGGGCAATTCGCTGGAAAACAGCATTTCCTTTTTGGTACTGGGATGAATGAAGCCCAATTCCTTTGCATGGAGGGCATGACGGGGCAACAGCTTGAAACAGTTTTCGATAAATTGGCGGTACTTCGAGAAAGTGGTGCCTTTCAAGATCTGGTCGCCGCCGTAGGTGGCATCGTTGAAAAGGGGATGACCGATATACTGTGAATGCACACGGATTTGGTGAGTGCGGCCTGTTTCCAAACGGTATTCGTTCAGCGTCACGTACCCGAAACGTTCCAGCACTTTCCAATGGGTAACCGCCTCCTTGCCGTGGTCGCCGTTGGGGTAAACGGTCATTTTCCGACGGTCGTTGGGGTGACGTCCAATGTTCCCTTCAATCGTGCCTTCGTCCTCGTCAAAGTCGCCCCAAACCAAGGCGTTGTATCGGCGGTGGATGCTGTGGACAAAAAACTGGTGGGCGAGGATGGCTTGGGCGGCCTCGTTCTTGGCTACAATCATCAAGCCGGTGGTGTCCTTGTCGATGCGGTGCACCAGATAGCCGAACTTGTTCTCTATCTCTTGGTGGGTCTGCTGAAAATGCCAGGCCAGACCATGGAGTAGGGTGCCCTCGAAGTTGCCATGTCCAGGGTGGACCACCAGTCCTGCCTGTTTGTTGATGACGATGACGTCGTTGTCTTCGTAAACGATTTGCAAAGGAATCTCCTGGGGGGTGATGCTGACATCGCGGGGTGGATAGCTGAATACGATGGAAATGACATCGCAGGGCTTTACCTTGTAGTTTTGTTTTACCACCTTATCATTTACCAAAATGTTGCCTGCCTTGGCAGCGTTTTGTACCCGGTTGCGCGAGATGTTGGGAAGGTGGTTGGTCAGGAAGGTGTCGATACGTTCCTGCGCCTGGCCTTTGTCGACCACGATGCGAACGTGTTCATAGAGTTCACCGTTTTCTTCTTCGGTGGTCTCGGTTTCCAGAAGGTCGTCGATCAGGTCTTGGCTCATGGCTTGACGAGGATTTTCTTGTTGATGGCCTTGCCGTCTGCAGTGGTGATCCGAAGCAAATACAAGCCTTCACAGAGCTGGCTGAGAGAGATTTCGTCAGTGAATGGGCTACGCATCACTTCCCGTCCGGAGAAGTCGTAGAGTGCAATGCTGATGCCGTTGTCGACTCCTTCGATATGGAGGGTGGTGGAGGCAGGGTTGGGATAGACAGCGATATCGGAAGGAAGGTTCTCATCAATGCCGATATAATAGCCGGCACCTACTACGGGACGAAGCATGATGGCACCGTGTTTGCTACTCGGCTGCCAAGACCCAGTGACGTTGATGAAATTGTATTGGGAGTAGTCGCCAGAAGTGTCGAAGCCCACGTTGAGAAGCCCGCTGCCTTGTTGCATGATGCCGATGTAGAACACCCCGTTGAGGCGGATGCGACGATCAAACTGATAATAAGCGAAACGGTAGATTTGGTCGTACCATTGCGGTTTCCGGTTGGTAAGACGGTATACTTCATCGCCAGGTTTGCCGTTGTTGTCTTTCCATACCACGATGTCGAAATACTGGTTGTTGGCATCGTTGAGGGTATGGTTGAAGAGGATTTGAACACCGCGCAGGGTGTCGAGTTCCGAGAGTTCGAACTTGACAGCGAAACTGCCTCCTGGCGAGGGCTCCACACCGAATCCCATCTCGGGGATGCCGTCATCGTAGGCAAAGTAGTTGTAGAAGCCTTGAAGATAGACCATGGAATCGACCAACGGCGGGTTGCAAGTGGAGTCACTGATGTAATGGTGGATCAGGAAGGAGGTGGAGTCGCGGTCATAGTCTATTGCAAACAATTGGGCAACCATGGCGGTGTCGGGCTTGCTGTAGCTCAGGGGAGCAGTGTAGAGGGGACGATGGCCCGTATAACTGTAGTGCTGGTTGCCGTTGATTTGTTCGACGGTGTAACGGTGCGTTAGGTGATGTGCCTCATGGTCGAGGTTGGAGACGTAAATGGGGTATTTTTCGATGATGTGAGCAGTAGGATTGGCACGGTAATGCTTGTAAGGCATGGCACGGTAGCGATTGAGGAACGAAGGTGTCATGCCGGTCAGGCTGACCTTGGGATAGGAGGGGTCGATGGCGCTTCTGCCATAGTTGAGATAGACGACGTCGATGTTCCAATTGTCTTCGTTGCCACGGCTGCTGGGTTGTGAATGGCCGACGATGCTGGCATAGTTGTAGAAACGGAAGCAGAATTCAGGCTTGAAAAAGGCAGTGTCCGTGATCGGAATCATGACCTGTTTGAAATAACTGCTGTCATTTTCGGCAAGGAACTGGGCTAGTGTGCATCCTGGGGTGCTCCATACATGATGCCATAGCGTATCCATCTCGACAATCACCCCAAACTCCAACACCAACGAGTCTTGTGCTTCGGGAGCGTTACCATTGCCTTGTGGCTGGTAAAAGAAGCTGAAAAAGAGGGAATCGGCAGGAGTCAATGCCTTGGGCTCGGGTTGAAACACCGAGTCGAGGCGGATGGCATTCGAAGTGAGGTATTCGGCGATGAAAGGATTGCTGATGGCATAGTTGTAAACACGGCCTTGGGCATCAAGGACATCGAAGGTGGCCCCGTTGCGCGTGACAGGGTTGAGCGGGAAACCTGCATTGACGTAGGCGTTGAAGTCAGCCCATTTGGTGCTGTCGGGATAGATCTTCGATGAGGAGAAGTCGTCGTAGAAAGGTAGTGTCAGAACGATAGCCTCACGCGATGGGGTGGGTGGCATTGTTTGATGGCTGAATCCTGTCAAGATTTCCTGGGCGGAGATAAAAGCAGGGATGAGGCAGAGGAACAAGGTCCATGCTGCGGGTTTAAAAATCGTCTTCATAATTCTCTTCGTTCTCTTCTTTGACAATCGTGTCATTTGACGTTTTGGTGGTGATGGTGTCAACGGGTACAGGGTTTTGTGCAGCAAATAGCGAGGAGTCTTCGCGCATGGCATTGTCTTTCTCCTTGTCGAAGTTGAATTTGCGGCTTGATTTGTACCAGACGTTGACGAAGGTGCCGGGTTTTACGCTCCCTTTGTTGAACGGCGGATCCATGCGCGACACTTTCATGTATTGGACACTGTCTTGATCCTCGTACACTTCCTTTCCGAGGTTGAGTCCTGCCATGTTGAGGGTTCGTTGTACTGCTTCGACGGGGGTGCCGTAGAGCGAGGGTAGTTTTGCGTTTTTGCGGTCGGGACCATAGCCGACATACAGGGTGATGGCACTTCCTTTATAGAGTTCTGTGCCTGGTTTGATGATTTGTCCGTTATAGCGTTGCTCACAGATGGCATTGCGGGCAAAATGCTCTTGATAGACCAGTTCCTTTACTACCAGGCCGTTTGACTCGAGCAGTACCAAGGCCTGACGGAGCGACAAGTTGTTCAGGTTGGGCATCGTGGTCTTCTCAGGGGTCTTTGCCACAATGATGTAATATACATTACGTCCACGTTTCACTTTTGAACCGGGCAGGGGATCCTGCTGGACAATGGATCCGGGTTGTTCTGTCTTCGAATAAATGCTGTCGATCAGGATAAAATGATAGTCGTTGCCGTATTGTTGTTCCACTTGTTCGGTCGTCAAGCCGCTGAAATCGGGCATGGGAACGACTTTTCCGTGCCTTGTATAGAGGCCCAACATCTTGATGACTAGCCATAAGAGAATGAAACTCAGGACTATGATAATCAAAAGATGGATATAGAATTTCTTTTGTTTTAGAAACGATAGTTTTCCCATATTTAGTAATTTAGCGGCAAATTTAATAAAAAATTCAAATATGAAGAATGTAGCGATAGTTTGTGGTGGAGATTCAGGTGAATTTGAGGTCTCCATCAAAAGTGCACAAGTAGTGAAAAACAACCTGAATCCCGAACTGTATAATTCAAAGATTATTGTCGTGTCCAAAAAAGGATGGTACGGACTCTTGAAAGACGGTACCCGTGTGGACGTTGACAAGAATGATTTTTCCATTTCTGTGGGTGGACACAGGACCAAGTTTGATGTGGTATTCAATGCCGTTCATGGCGAGCCGGGCGAAAACGGGCCGCTGTCGGGTTATTTGGAATTGCTGGGGATTCCCTGCACTTCTTCACCATTGACCACTTGTGCCCTTACTTTCCACAAAGATTTTTGCAAGCGTCTGGTCGCTTCATACGGCGTGAAGGTGGCTCCTTCCATCTTGATCAATGAAGGCGAGAAATACGATGTCGATGAAATCATTCAACAATTGGGGCTACCCTTGTTCGTCAAGCCGACCTGCAATGGTTCCAGCGTGGGCGTAACCAAGGTGAAGACTGCTGAAGAACTCGCTCCTGCCATTTTTACGGCGAGGGCTGCCGGTCGGCAAATCATGTGTGAGAAGTTTGTGGATGGACGTGAGTTCGGTTGCGGTGCCATGTGCTACAAAGGCAAGATGATGGTGTTCCCGCTTACGGAGATCTGTAGCAAAAACGAGTTCTTCGACTATGAAGCCAAATACACTGCCGGCAAGTGCGATGAAATCACTCCTGCCCAAGTGGATGAGGAAATTGAAATCGAACTCAAGGCAACTACAGCCATGCTTTATGAAAAGCTCGAATGCAAGGGCTTTGTCCGCATGGACTACATCGTCAGTGCGGAAGGTGCTTTCTTTATCGAAGCCAATATTGTTCCTGGAATGTCAGAGGCCAGTATCATCCCTGCCCAGGCGAAGTGCTTCGGCTTGAGTTTGGAACAACTGTTCGGAATGGCAATCGAGGACGCCCTGAATTCTTAATTAAACTGTTAGAATGTCCTTGGACTTGAGCTCTGTCAGTTCATCAATCTTCTTGATGTACTTGTCGGTGAGTTTCTGGATCTCTTCCTGAAGAAGTTTCGACTCGTCTTCGGAAATGGTGTCTTTCTCCAGCTTTTTGGCTTCGTCGTTGGCACTGCGGCGGATGTTGCGAATGCCCACCTTGGCGTCTTCGGCTGCGGTCTTGGTGCGTTTCACCAATTCACGACGGCGTTCCTCAGTCAACGGGGGGACGGAGATACGGAGCAACTCGCCGTTATTCATCGGATTGAATCCCAGATTGGCATTCTGGATGGCCTTGGCGATGTTGTTGAGTGCACTCTTGTCGAAGGGAATTACCACGATCATGCGGGCGTCGGGGCAACCGATGTTGGCGGTCTGCTCAATGGGCACAGAGGTGCCGTAGTATTCAACCATAACGCCATTCAGCATGGCTGGACTGGCTTTTCCGGCCCTGATGCCTTGGAACTCATGCTCCAGGTGCTTGATGGTGTTGTCCATGCTCTCAGCGGCTTCGTCTAATACAAATTGTGATTCGTCTGTCATAGTTCAAATGATTTAGAGTGCAAAGATAAAAAAATATTACAAAGGCTCATACAATCCAGTGAGTCGTGAATTGAACTTCGTAAAATAATAGTCGAGCCGAGTTACAATCATTGTGCCTTTTTGCTTGTCCCAAAGGAAAGTTTTCACTTTTTTTCCATGAATGGGATTTTTTTCAGGATCGAAACGGATGGCGTAAGCGAGGATGTTGGTGCCAGGCAACAATGTACCGCTTTCGTTGCTGTTTCCATTCCATTGAATTATTGTGTCGGTAGCGGCATCATGGACTTCCATCACGAGTACGCAGTTGTGGATGGTGTCAAAAACCTGTAAGGTGGCAATGACGCCTAGAAGATCTGTTTTGCTATCTAATGAATCTCCATGAATATATTGAGGTTTGCTCCATTCCATGTCGGCAAGCGTTTGGGGCTCGTCGCACAGGGGATGGAGCAGGTATTGCGCCCCGGCGACACTGTCTTTGGAAAGGGTGAGGTATTTGGAAGTAAACCAGGTGTTGTTGTGGATTTGCCAAGGATAGTAGGCTACGGCTTGGGTCTCCCACGATGGATCGAGGTAGTCGGTCCAGCCAAAGCCCAGCATCTTGTTTTGTTCGCTGTTGAGCCATTGCCGAAAGTCGGTGGTGGTGTGGTTTTCCTGGTCGAAGACGGCACGTCGGGTCACATCGGTTTGTGTCTGGTAGAATTCAGGAAATTGGGCTTTAAGGGTGAAAGTCGCAAAACGGATGTCGCTAAGGCTGTCGTTATCCTGCCTCATTCGTTCAGCAATCTGGTCGTAACCTTGATGGTACATCAGGTCGTAGTGCCGACGATTGGTAATCAATGAACTGGTGCCGATAAAGAGAATGGCGACCACCGCGACGACCGTCTGGGTCATCGTCATGCTGTTGTTCTTGTAAAACGAGAAGGCGGTGAGGACCAGGAAGGGATAGCAGAAAAGGAGGGTGCTATATTGGAGGATGGGCTCTTTCAGCAGCGAATACACGAAAGCGAGGGCAAAGATGATCACGAACCAGGCAATTCCAGCCCAACGAATGGGTCGAGGACGCCGTTCAGGCTTTTGCAAGATGAAGGGGAATACAACGAGGATGCCTGCTGCGAAGATGAAGAGCGGAGCATAGTTCATCGTGTATTGCAGGAAGTCGAGCAGGAAGTTGCTTTCAGGTTTGGCGAGCCATCCGCCGATGCCCCCGTTGACGAAAGTCTGATAATAGAATACGGGCAGGTGAGGCGCATAGAGCAGCAAGGCACCGATTCCACTAAGACAATAGAGCTTCCAGCGTCCCTTTTGAAGGAAAAACAGGCCTGTGAGAAAGATCAATCCCGTCTGTGCCGCAGAGAAGTTATGGGCCAAAGCTGCCAAGCAGGCACTGAATGCAAAACCGACACCGATCCAAGCAGAGGGTTTTTTGGTGTCGAACAGCATCTTGTTCCAGAAGAAGGTCGCCAAGAGTACAAAAAACAATCCTGGGGCGTAGGGACGGGCCAACTGACTATGGAACACGGCCAGTTGGCTGACGGCGAAAAAGGCTGCGGCCAGCAGTCCAGCCTTGCGGTTGAACCATTGCCTTCCGATAACGAAAATCAAATAGACGGAGGCAATGCCCAAGAGGGCAAAGGGGAGCTTCACCCAAAGTTCGCTCCAGCCAATCAGTTTGGTCCAGTAGTAGAGAAACACTTGAACTCCAGCTGGATGGGAGTCGCCTTGGGTGACACCATATTGGATGAGATCGTGGAAATTGTCGAACTTCAGCCGGAACAAGGCACTGAACTCGTCGTGCATGAAAGGCACCTGACCAAGTTTCCATAAACGCAACACAGCAGCCACAAGCAGAATGACACCCAGCAGGATGTAATCCAACTTGCGGCTGGTTTTGTTTCGCACCGACCTTAAATGATGCCTTCTCCCCATTTTGTCTTCTGTCTTCTTATTTTGTCACCAAAGTCCCAATCTCTTCCCCTTTGAGCACCTTGAGCAGATTGCCTCTGGTATTCATGTCGAACACGTACATCGGCATGTTGTTTTCCTTGCAGAGAGTGAAAGCTGTCATGTCCATCACCTTGAGGTTGCGTTCGTAGGCTTCGTCATAAGTGAGGTGATCGAACTTGGTGGCGGTAGGGTCTTTCTCGGGGTCTGCGGTATAAATGCCGTCCACGCGCGTGCCTTTAAGAATGACGTCAGCCTTGATCTCCACGGCGCGGAGGGCACTGCCGGTATCGGTCGTGAAGAAAGGATTGCCAGTGCCAGCGCCCATTAGTACGATGTGACCTTCTTCCAGCAGGCGGATGGCCTTGGCACTACTCATGGTATCGGCGATGCGGTCGATGTAGAGGCCAGAGAGCAGGGGGGCCTTTTGGCCTTTCCCTTGGGGGGGACTGTGAAGGGCCATCGAGTTGATGACGGTGGCCAGCATGCCCATGTAGTCGCCTTGGATGCGGTCCATGCCTTTGGAGGCACCTTGCAGTCCACGGAAGATGTTGCCTCCGCCGATGACGATGCCAATCTGCACGCCAGTCTTGGCGGCCTCGATGATTTCATCGGCATAGTCGTTCAGTCGTTGCGGGTCGAGGCCATACTGTTGGCTGCCCATCAGGGCTTCACCGCTCAATTTCAATAATACTCTGTTATATTTCATAGGATTTTATTTTGAGATGTTTTCTTGATGGTTTTCGTTGAGCACCAATTGGAATCTGGAGTTGCAGTCGATGTTGTCAGACTCGAAGCGATAGGTTGGGTTTTTGAGCAGGTCGACGTCAGCGCCGGTCAGCTGGTCGATGAGGTGCAGATAGTCGATGTTGGCGTTTTCGACGGTGAAGGTTAGCAGGTGCTTTCCTTTTTGCCTGGGCTGGCAGCGGAGGTTGATGTCTTCGTTGTTGTCGTTGGCGAGCAGGATGTAGTCTTTGCCGTCACGGTTG
>JAEEGL010072890.1_pt1 | contig 19613 bp, 24 predicted proteins | sample 9134231 | NCBI WGS metagenome assembly JAEEGL01 (sample SAMN16246548, study PRJNA631951) | gut metagenome | biome: gut microbiome; feature: rumen; material: fiber-attached | host: Bos | place: Iran: Karaj | collected 2018-10 | reverse complement strand
CCAAGTCTTGGGATGTATATGAACTTAACTCTTCTACCATTTATTATTAAGCGGGATAGGAACACGCCCTACTCTTAATTCTCTCCACAGACTGATATTTTTGCAAAAGTACGAAAACTTCTCAATATGCAGCGAATTTTACTTATTATTTTCACACTTCACCCCTCAGACATCAGACATCTCACATCACACATCTTCCCTACTCTACATCATACATCTTACTTCTTCCATCATACATCTTACTTCATACATCTAACATCAACCATCACACATCATCCATCAATACATCTTAGTTCATACATCTTATGCCATCCACCTCTCATCTTGAGTCATCCTTCCCACAACACACTCAGCGCATTATTTTTATAAGGCACGCACCACTCGCAGAACTCTCGCATATTATCCTCTTCTCTGTAGGTGTCAAAACAGTCCTTGGCAAAAATGGTTTCCTCGCTCTTACAGCAACTATCATCACCCTTATAAAAGTAATCCCCAATCACTGTATTCTCGGGAATCCTGCCATCCTTATCATTACCATGGCGCAGTCTCCTAAATGGGAATTCTTCACTACTACGCACCCATCGTATCTTCTTATCGACAGCATACACTACCATAATAGGATGATTCCCTATATCAACAAAACGTAAGGCTGCTGCTGAGAGACTCACCTTAAAAACATCTGCAAGTTCTTCTAGAAGTTGAAAATCAAACTTCCTCCCGCGAATATAAGCATTGAAAGCACTTGCTGGCATAAGGAGCGATGATGCATAGCCATCGGCCTCCCTTTCTACCTTCCATGATTTATTATCTATCAGGTAGTTAATCGAGCCATGAGGCCTCATCGTTCCACGCATTAAAGCCAACCGATGATGGGGCAAAGAATAGTGACCAAGTTCGTGAGCTAAAGTAAACCTCCCCTTGGGGCTACCTGGACGATTTCCTCTTGCTGTATTGATGTGAATATAAAACTCATCAGTCGAAGGCTCAAACATCGTTAGTCCATCAAAAGTATTGCTCCCATAATCATCATAGATTACATTGAGCATCTCTTCTTCAATGATAGCCTCCAAATCTGTCGGGCCGCAACCTGCAGTATCATTCTGAGTCTTTATCATCCTTCTGATGCTGTTTCTTTATCTTGTCAATAACACTCTGAGGCAGGTTCTCAAAATTTCTTGCTGCCATACCAAAAGGCTCAGCTTCTATGCCATCATCATACCTTTTCATACTGACTATTTCACATGAGGCATCATTGATAATAGCCTGAGCATCCACGTGTCTATCATCATTCTCAAATTGATAGCCCACCATACGCTTCTCCGTTTCAAGAAGTTCTTCCTCATTACGAGGTGGCAAAAAGCCATCGCTACAGAGGAGGTTATACAATTCTTCCATCTTTTCCATAAGACACCGTTTTTTAGCTATTCACATTTAGAGCCTCTAAAGCTTCTTTCTTATACACTCTGATTGAACTCTGCTCCAGATTGAGTTGTGTCCGCAACTTCAGCGTCAATGCCCTGGGAAGTTTCTTTCCTTGCGACTCATAGGCAAGGTAAGTAAGTAGCACTATACGGTGCTTTTCTTCCATACCAGCCAGTTTTGCATTAAGCCACTGTATTTTCTTTTCTTTCTCTTCATCAGCCATATATTGTCTTTGAGAAACCACCTCGTAAAATCCCGTAGCATCATTTATTACGGCTAGATCTTCATCTGCATTCACCTCTGCACATTCCTTTCCGTTCTTAAACTTCAAGACCTGAGTATATGCTATTTTATTTAGCCATATGACGATAGCATTATCTATATCCTTGATTTTTGTTTTCATCTTATCGAACGTAGGATAACGTCTTACCCTGGCAAACGCACATTCCACAGCCTTGAAAGCAATCTCGGCTGAATATCCTAGTTTTGCACATTGAACTTCTACCAATCGGTTCAAGCGCAACTCATACTTAGCACAAAATGTCTGGAACGCAGCATCAATTTCCATTTTACTGCGTGATTTGTCAGCCATAATGCTAATCAGTACATCACCTGTTTGTTCCATTATCTAATTGACTTTTCGTTTATATACTCAAACCGTTAGTTATTGTTTCAAACTAACGCTTTTGGTATAAGGGTATAGGAGGCCACATAATAGCGTGGTATTTATTAAATGTATGTAAAGAATGTCAACGGCTCTGGCCGTTTTTCAGCACCCGCAGGCTACCCGTCTTGGCTCGACTATTGGAACTGCCATGCAAGCCATAAGGCTTATCGTTGCGGTGCTACCGATTGTCACCACTGGGGTAACCTCGTTGGTGCACATGTACAAAAGGCTTACAGCACTGATCAGAAGTGGTACATCGTACCCCTTTGCAGTAGCTGCAACCAGAGAACAGGAACATTTGAAGTGGACGAGGAACTTGTTCCAGTCCCTAGTAACCTTTAAAGACAGAAAGGAGGAATTATTATGAGCAGCACTAAGTATGTTCAGCACGCGAGGGATGCCAGAAACGGTCAATATGTCTCTATGGATTTCGCCAAAAAGCATCCAAACATCACGGTTATCGAAAGAGACAAAATCAAGAAATAAGTGATAATCGTTAATCTCATTACAGTGTAGGTTGTAAGGGTCTCCTGCAACCTACACTGTTTTTATCTCATCTTCTATCACTTTCAATGTACCACCATTTATTCCCTCATTATTCTTTATCCACCATTCCCTACGGTTCTCCGTAGGGTTCCATTTAGACCAACAAACAGCCATAACCTTTCGATTACAGCTGTTATCCTAATTCCACAATTCTCCCCGCCCTCTTCAACTCATCTTTGAACCCATGGGTTGTTTCGTCTATCCATTGTTTCCACAACCTCTTTTGGTTCTCTTTTTCTGTTGGCGAGAGCATCGAGTTATCTATCTCCTCCTCTTTTCGCTTCTTAGCGTACTCCTTGGCGGCTTCAATATGTTCTTCTACAGCATCACCGCTGAAAACTCTTTCACCGAATGCAGCATACAACATACCAACCATATATGCCTGTGCGGGATTAATATCTTCAATTGTATTCATACCTTTCACGTTTTATCATTTTTCACTGACAAAGGTACAGACAATTTATCATGAGACCTGACATTGCCACAGTCGGACATCAATCATCTGGAATTAAACAATTTATGCATATCAAACGTTACCAACTTTAAGTAATTTTCCCCTCAGCCTTGCAACTTTTTTTCACCCCGCCAGCACTTGAGCCATACTAAAATCCGAGATACATTGTTTGTTTCTATTACGGCAAATGTCATCAAAATCACTCCTATTAAAGGTTATCACTGCGTCGGTTTTTAGATTAACATCATCTATCATTTGCCGAATAACCATATCTACAAGACTAATCGCCCGGTTTTTAACCAACGATAAATTAAAGGATAATTCCAAAGTCGTGTCTTTATATTGATCGTCTTGTACAAGAACGCATCGAGAACTCCCAATTAGCTTACTGAAATGATCTACCCATTCTTTTCTTTTACAGAATCGAGTATCTAGTGTTTCATACAATGACGGATATGGTATGAGAATACGATGGTACTCCAATAAATCCATTATTTTTTGCGCTTCTTGATGGTACGCATCGCGCCCATCATAATAAGCATACCAGAAGCACGTGTCAATCAGCACATTCATTCTGAACTATCATCACTTGAGTCACTGTCCTTATCACCATAACCCTCCCATGGTGCAGCCTTACGTTTCCCAATAAGAAACGTCCCTGTAGAAAATTTCTTATCTGGATTATATCTTATGAGATATACTCTATTTCCTGGTTTAAATTCAATATTTTCCTCCAAATCATTTTTTATGTATGCGACAAACTCCTCATCATTCATTTCTTTGGGCATGGGATACTTTAAATACGCAAAACTATCCCCACAATCTTTCGCACCATAATTATCTAGCCAGGCATACATATGAGCATAATCCCCTTGTATACCCAAATCGTACGACAACCATATATTTCTTTCCATATTATATTAATTTTAGTATAATAAACCTATTTCTATTGCAGTTGCTTCCGTATATCCTTAGTTCTGTTATTCCGAGAATCCCACATCCTCTGGATGTTGTCTTCCCCAACTAGGCACAAAGAGGTATGCGCAAAAAAAACAAAATGGCTTTCAAGCACTTCATGCTTTCAACCTTAGCACTAACCTTAACCTTTACTTGTTTCTACTTTAACCTTAACCCGAACCTTAAAATTCTCGAGATCAACGTCAGCGGCAAGGTTTCCTTATGGAACTTATCAACCCGTTGAGTTGTTTCTCTATGGATGAAAGCTTACTAATCATTTCCTGATAATGTTCCTCATCCAAATAGCCTACGTTGGTCGCAATCTTCAACTGAGTTTCTACCTCAAATGCTGAGCCTAAGGCAAAATCCAGGAAGTGTGCAAAGTCTGCATCAGATGATCTTGCTGCTCCTTCCGCGATATTTGAGCTAATGGAAACCGCAGCTCTTTGAAGTTGGTCACACAGACCTTTCTTCTCAAACCACGGCATCTTACCTGTCACCTCATACACATAAGTAGCATAGTCTGTCGCCTCTTGCCACACAGGATATTTCCTAAAATCTCTTGGTCCCATAATCTGTTAAGGTTAAAGTCAATGTCAAGGTTGAAGGTGTAAAACGCCGTCAATCTCATGCGGCACGAAAGGCCCCTCTTTGCACTCAAAGAAAACGCTATCCGACTCCAAGCTTTCCAGATTATGCCAAACACCTTTTGGAATATTCACACCATACTTACCTTCATCAGGACACAATTCCACACTTTCAATCACACTTCCATCATCATTGTATGTCCTGACAATGACTCTTCCACGTAAAAGGACAAATGTCTCATCTTTTGTTGGCTCCTATACTTGTACCACTTCTCAGCAACTGGTTACAGATATTCGATATTGACTGCAGATATACTGGTACCGGTTTATCATACACTCGTTTCCCATTCACCATCTTGTATGATGGCTCTTATTTGCCGCCTCTTTAAGAAGGTAGTCGTTGAGTTTAATCACTCGATCACTAAAGGCCATGCATTTAGCCTGCACCATATCAGAATACTCACTCATATCTCATGCCTCGTCTTTATGGTTGTTAGAACATCACACATCTTCCATCAGCCATCTTCCTTCATACATCTTCCTTCTTCCATCATACTTCTTACATCTTTTCCCCATCCCCTGATCCCCGTTATCCTTTGATCCCTCTCTGCTTTTCGATTAGTTTTATATTTTCGGATGCCTTTCAAAGATGAAGCCTGTTACTCTCCTGAGCAAATCGGTTATCATCATATCTGAAGAGAAATAATGGTACTTCCATGCCGCTCTAACTTCATTCCCTGCCAAAGCTATTTTGCCTTTTATTCCATGGAACTCATGCAAATCCAAATCTGCCCATACGTCAGCCAGCATTTTTTTATCTACCTTTGAAAGCTCTTCTTCAGTAAGCTCCCCTGATAAATACTGGCCCAATCTTACATAAGACGAATAGAACTTCCTGAATCCGAACTTATCAATGAAAGAGTCAAGTACACACCAGTCAATCTGTTTTTTATGCTTTCTACTGAACAACATCCAATCGAGCACATGCCTCCAGGTCATACCCTCATGTAAGAAATGTGCATGAGCATGTTCTATGAGGAACAAGGCAGATGTCATCACAGGAGGCCGATACATATACGTACCTTCAAACTTATCCTCCCCGTTATCTTCAAGGATATAACTCTGAAGCATTAATTCAAGTTTTTTCAGTCTTCTACTCCCCCTCACTGCTGTAATGAATTGATGATTCTCTATCGTCAATCTTGGGAGGATAATAGTACTGTTCTTATAGAAATTCCTATCTACTCCAAACCCTTCACGCTCCATCAGTTGATTTCCCAATTCCCATGCATCAAAATGTTCTTGAACACCATTAACCGTTTCCGTAAGGAAACAATCAAGGTCAACACTAACTCTATGTGCGGGTTTAGGATAGCACTCTGACACTACGAATCCTTTAAGGACATATATACGGATGTGGTTGTTTTCTAAAAGCAGAGCCAAATCGCATGCAGACTTCCATTGCGTAGCATAGACTGATTCGCTTTGCAATACTTCACCAATCCACTGAAGCAAATCAACCTTGGGCGGTCGCATTTCTGCAGGTAGTCTCTCAATACCATCCAAAACAACAGCTGAAAGCATCTGCTTTTCTGCAAGGGCTTGAATGGCAACCCAGTTCACATGGTTCTTAAAAACATCCAGATTGCCCGCACCTAATCCCAAACCCATGCGAACTAAAGCTAAGAATGCTTTTTGAAGCACATCAGACATAATTCTTTACTCCGACTCTTTTGCGCTTGTCTTAAGTTCATTCAAAATCCACGAACATTCTTTACCAACGAGGGCGTAGCAGATGCAAATGACAGTATAGATAATCATCTTCAGGTCATAGAAGATGCCTGCCTTTTGGACGTATGTGTACTCCAACTCCCTGCGGGTGGGATACACCTTCTCCATATACTCCTTCTCGTCCGTTATCTGGTCACCATAGATGTAATCGTATAGTGCAGCAGGACCGGTCAGACCCACGGGCACCTTTGCAGCCTCATTCCACTTACCATAGCGGAACATGTCAAACTGATCCTCTGCTACTGGACGGGGGCCAACTATTGACATAGATCCAATCAGAATGTTTATTAACTGTGGCAACTCATCAATTTTTGCCTTGCGGATAAAGTGACCAAACGGGAATATACGGTCCTCATCAGGACGTAACGATGCCTCAGCACCTTTCTTTGGCGCTCTCAACACTTTCATTGACCTAAACTTATACATCTTGAAAGGCTTATTCCCTTTTCCAATGCGGTTAGCTTTATAAAAGATTGGTCCCCAATCACTGACAAGGATACCGATGGCTGTCAAGATGAATATAGGTGACAATACCAATATTGCAAACAGCGCACAAACAAAATCAAAGATTCTTTTAATTAACTGATACATTCTTTATTAGCAAAATAGACAGGTATTCCCCGTCTGTTTAAACAATTTTGAAATTACTAATCACATCCATTGGTTCCCAATTAAGAGCCTTTTTAGCCTTCTCGTTAGAGTATGTATTGGATTTTGTTAATTGCTCCAATCGATGACTATCAATAGGTAACACTCCTGCCACATCACCCACCTTTGCCAAACACCAAGCCATCCAATATGGGATAGATAGTGGCTTGCATTTCTTACCCAGTTGCTGACTTATACTATCACTCAGTTCTTTATACGAAGGATGACTATTATCGCAAACGTTGTAAATACCACCCACATTCTCAATTTTCGGTACCAAATGAGCAATATCGTATATCATCATCAAGCTCTTACGCGTATGGCCTCCTGCAATGTTTACATAATAACCCTTCTTAATGCCATTAATCATAGCGTGTAAATTCCCTGGTGGATTAGGGCCTACCATCAACGATGGACGTAGTATTCCAAGAACAACACCTTTCTCTTCTGCCCATTTGATCAAGAACTCTTCTGCCTGAAGTTTACTGATTGCATAATGAGTGGTGGGGTTCTTTGGATAGGTCTCGTCAATGCCCTCACCAACAGCTAAACCATAAACGTCAAGAGTGCTGATAAAAATAAATGACTTAGGCAGGCCAACTTTTTCCAACGCCTTACAAAGATTTACTGTACCTTCATAATTCACATCGTAAAAGGACTTTATCTCAGCCTCTGTCTTGGGATATATATGAGCCTTACCTGCAGCATGAAGCACCACATCATAATGCTGCGGCAAATCAGAAACACCAGTCACCAGATTTGCCTTAATCATATCACGTTCGGTTATTCCAATTGTCGTGACCTCATAGCTTTTATCTAAAATTGGTTTAACATGGGTTCCAAGGAATCCCGTGCCGCCAGTAAATAACAATTTCTCCATATAAATATCAATTCTTCACTCCGTTTTTAGCCTTTCGAAACTCAGGATTCAGTTGTTTCTTAAAGTTATTCCAAGTACCCCAAAAGAAAGCTCCAAAATCACCCTTAACCCAATCTTGATAGTATGTATCCTTTCCAAAGAATTTGAACCATGAGGGCTTTGCTTTAAAACGTTCTGGAGAACTTAAGAACCAAAGAGCTTCAAATCCCAAGTGCCTTAAACGTTTGCCTGGAGTATATGAATACTCCCGTAATGGTTTTCCTAGAGTTACATCAGCTATCATGGTAGCGAAATCCATACCGGATTTGAAAGCAGAACGAATGCAAGCCGGTATTCTTGGATTAATTTCCATGATAAGCAGCTCTTTTGTGTCCGGATTCTCAATCAGGTCAAAGTCTGCAAATCCTACCCATCCAATGTCCTTCAGCACCCGTCCACAAATAGCTGCTGTTTCTGGTTCATCAATAGTAATATTGCAACAGCTGCTTCCGCCATTTATAGGATAATACCGTTGTTTCCATATAACAGAACTATAAGCCGGATTACCATCTTTATCCGTCATAATCTGAACCTTTACCTGCCTTCCTCCAGGCTTTATAAACTGTTGCAAATGGCAATCACCATACTCAGTATGGATAGAAGGATATACCTTCTTCAGTTCATCAAAATTATGAACAAGAGTCATTCCTCTACCTCCGCTTGTTAGGTTTGGTTTTAATAACCCTGGGTATGGAAAACCTTTCATCCAATCTTCCGAGCAACAATCCCATCCTTTCAAGTCGACAGTATGTGGATGAGGATAACCCTTTTCTCGACAGAGAGTCATCAAATTATTCTTGTCGTATGCCTTTTGAAATATGGCCTTCTCAGGTATTAATACTTTCGTGTATATTGAAATCTCTTCCTTGTAGAAGCAACAGAACTCCGCATCCACGTCAGAGGTCGGTATAATCAAATCATACTCATGCTCTTTAAGAAAGTTGATCACGAAAGATGGATAACTCTTATCATGCTCATCTGGGCACAGATATTTATTCTCCAATAGTTTTGAATGATATCCATATGTACCATCCGAGCAAGACAATGCGTCAACATGGTAACCTGTTTTCCTTAGACACTCCGCCATTGCCAGTATCTGGGGAGCGCCACAGTCTAGTATCAATACTCTATTTTTCATCTTCTATCATTACGCATTCTCCATGGCCTTGTAGCCCCATACAGGTGAAAACCACCCTCGAACAATTATCTGTTCCCAGCGGGAAGCGCATTACGCCATATTGAAGAATCATTGGGTAAACGTCTTTTTTCAACATCCATTGATCAACTATCTCCCCTACCTTATATTCTTTCAGCCTTGCATAGCGGTCTTTCTCATTCTCACCGCCTTCCACACCCGTTGTGAAGAACGCCCGTCCGTCAGCATAGGACGCACAACCATGACAAGGCCCTTCAAAGTCTGCTAACACCTCCAGCTGTTGCGTCTTCCTATCCATCCTCACAAAATGAACGGTATCAGGACAACTGCCGGCATCCGTTCCCCACAGCAGTGCATCCTCTGTGAAGCACACGCCAATGGCTCTCCAGTCCTGACTGTACTGACCTATCAGTTCCCAGGTCTCTCCGTTGTCAACACTTTTATAGAGGCGATTCTCACTGCCATTGTCACCATAATCCCCAGTTCCGAGCCACAAACACTTTTCGTAGGCATCCCACTTCACAAAATGCAGATGACGAATATCTCCTGCTGTCCATTCCTTTACCACATGCCATGTCATACCATGGTCTTTCGAACGCCACAGCCGGATAGCATGATCACGATTCGGATTCAACAAGTATTCTGTAAAAAACACCGTTCCGTCAGGCGTCACACAGGCTCCCTGATGCCCCGGCTTATTCCCTTGGAAGTCTGTCCAGATGTTCACCACCTTCCCTTCGGGCGAGAAAATCAGAACCTTTCTCTTGGCAGCCACCAGCAGGTTACCATTCTGCAAAGGCAACAGAATGCGGATGTCATTGCGTGTCCCTTGAGTCAAGAGCCTACAGCAAGTCATCACTCTCTCTTTCAGACCTCCAGGAACAGTAAACACTTGGCTTACACGTTTGCCTGTATAATCTATAGCAAAGAACCGCCTTCCCTTCGCCACCCAAATCTTATCAGGGGTCTGATATAAGGCACGTCCATTTAATAACTTCTTTAACTTCATTGAATTTTAATTATCAATTTTCAATTTGTGAAGCTCTGCTTCGAGGCCATTCATATAATGCTCAAAAGTAAAATGCGTTTTGAAATAGTTTCGGGCGTTCTTACCACAAGCCTCATACTCCTTTGGATGCTCTATGTATCTCTTCATCAGTTTTGCAAGTCCCTCATAATCTCCAGCTTTTACGCAACTGCCGCATTGGGCTTCTTCTATCACCTCGTATGCAGCCCCATTGATAGCACCAAGAATAGGTTTGCCAGTAGTCATATACATCTGCAACTTCCCTGGCATGGTATCTCCCACCGCATTGTTTCCTCGAAGCGTTATCAGCAGCACATCCGCCTTCTGGTAGTAAGAGGGCATGTCTGCTCGCTTTTGATTTCCGTGAAAGATTACATTGTTGGTCAAACCCTTAACTTTCACCAGTTCCTCCAGCTCATTTCGTTTAGATCCGTCACCGACAAAATCAACAACATAGTCTTCTCTTGCGCCTAAAACGGATGCTGCCTTTACAATCACGTCAAGAGTCTGCCCGGCTCCAAAGTTGCCAGCATACATAAAATGTACTTTACCGTCATCTTCCGTCTTGCTCAAATCTTGGGAAAGCATACTCCCATCAGCATGTTGAGGAAGATACCCAAACTTATTATCTTCAATTTTATGCTTTCTTGATAAATAAGAAATGAAAGGTTTCGAGGTAACAAGAATCCGGTCACAGGCATTATATAACTTTCCGGAAAGTCGTGTGATATACCGATACAATAATCCCTTTTTAAACTTAACATGCGCTAATGCAGACTCTGGCCAAATGTCAAGGCAATAGAGCAACAATGGTTTTCCTGTACGTTCTTTATAACGGACAGCAGGAATTACCATGGTGATAGGCGACAGCTGATAGCTCAATACCACATCATAATCATCCGGCAACGAATCTACCAACTTGTTTGCATTCCTATAGAAGGAGATATAGTTTCTTACCAGATTGATGGGATTATGCCCACGAGGCACATTCTTGCAACGGATTACCTTCACCCCGTCTATGGTTTCATCAAAGCGGTTCTCATACCCTTCAAAGATTTCCCCTTTGGGATAATTAGGCAGGCCGCAGACCACTGTTACTTCGTGACCTCTACGCACCAATTCTGGGGCAATCTCATTGATTTGAAACTGCTCGGGGTAGTAATATTGTGATATAATAAGTATTTTCACTTTAGTAACCTATAATAATACGTATTCCTTTTTTATTGAGCCAAGGCAACCTGTCAACTAACCAACAAACCGCCAAGGGGAACAGCAGCCCCCCTATGAACATACCTGCCACCACAACCGAATAATGCATCTGCAGAACGTTCACCAAGGCCACTTTTGCGATATAGTGGCCAAACCAAGAAAGGAGATAGATAGTGTAAGTCTTGTTGGAGAACTTCATCATCCACTCTTCTAACCGAGGCAGATGCCGTATGATAAGGTCGCATAAGCTCAAAGAGAATAGTATTCCGATAATTGCTCTAATAACATTCACGTACAAACCATGTAACGGAAGGAATATACATCCTATTGTAAGAGCAAGGAAAATTATACATTTCTGCCCCCCCCAGTTTGTGGCAGAATAAACTACCCTTAGCTTTTCTTCATTGCGCTGGAGCAATATACCCAATATGAAAAAAGGGGTATAGTATATTACTGCTAACAGGTTGAACACACGAGTAGCAGGCATGAAATAAGATACAACCCATATACCCAACGCTAACAGGCACAACTTAACCTTATCCGCAGATAATAGTCGAATGCATATCAGACCTAACACCAATAAGAATATCATGTAGAGCGTGAACACATACCAGAGATGTCCAATGGTACTATAATCCGCACCCGGAATGATAAACATCTTAAAGAAATTCCCTACCGAAAACACCCTGTCCGCATGCGACAGGCTCGAAAAGGCATACTTGATGGCAAAAATGACTGAACCTAACACCACGTATGGCACTATCAATCTCAGAGTTTTTTTCCAAATGAACTTGCCCGTACAGGCCTTCTCCATTACAGGGTTTGTCAGAGAGAACAGGAAACCCGAGATTAAGAAAAACAGAGGCATGTGGAATGAGTATATCCACGAATGCAGATACGACAGTTTCTGTTGGATTATAGGTTCCTCAAATCCGCTGTGGCCAAGCAATACCAAGAGTATGCCCCAAACGGAAAGGAGTGCCATTAGGTGGTTAGACTTTGACATGACGTATTTGATATGCTATTCTTTAACACTCCGTTTCTTGATGAGTTTTGCAGGGACACCTGCCCAAATCTCATTATCGCCAGTTGAGCACGTTAGTACGGCATTTGCCCCTATTATGGTTCCTTTTCCGACTACTAGTAATCCGTGTGAAGATATGATAGAACAACCTGCACACAAAATAACATTCTCTTTTATCAGAAAACCTTTAAAATCTGATGAATTATTCTTGTTCTCCACATCGCCTCTTCCAATTGTTACACCATGAAAAATTTCCACATTATCTTCTGTAAACTGTCATCTCTTAAACAACTTAAACCTCTTGAACCATCTTATCCTCAACGAGCTTTTGAAGCTCCGCTTCCAGTCCATCCATAAAATGTTTCAACGTAAAATGATTCCTGAAGTAATATCGTGCATTCTTTCCACACACATCAAATTCTTTGGGGTGTTCTATAAAGAACTTCATTAATTTGGCTAGGCCCTCAGCATCACCAGCATTAACACAACTCCCACACATAGCTTCTTCTATAATTTGTTTTGCCGCCCCATTAATGGCTCCAAGAATGGGTTTTCCTACAGTCATATAGGTCTGTAATTTACCAGGCATGGTATTTCCTACAGCATTGTTACCTCTTAATGTCAATAGAAGAGCATCTGCTTTCTTATAGAACGCAGGCATGTCTTCCCGTTTTTGATTACCAAAGAATTTCACATTGTCTGAGAGGCCGTTTTGGCTTACAAGAGTTTCCAGTTCCCGACGTTTAGTGCCATCTCCTACCATGTCGATCACATAATCTTTCCTGCACCCCAAAAGAGCAGCTGCACGTATGATTACATCTAGAGTCTGCGCTACTCCAAAATTACCTGCATACATAAAATGCATTTTGCCGTCTTCCTCTGTTTTACTTAAATCTTGCGATAGTAATAATCCATCAGCATGTTGAGGCAAATAGCCAAACTTTTCTTTCCTAATATCGTTTTTCCGGGACAAGTACTCAATGAACGGATAGGATGTTACAAGAATCCTGTCACAGGCCTTATATAGCTTTTTAGACAGATTTGAAATATACTTGTATAGCAATCCTTTTTTGAACTTCACATAAGCCTGAGCAGACTCCGGCCAGATGTCAAGGCAATAGAGTAACAAGGGCCTCTCTGTGCGTTTCTTATACCTTACCGCAGGAATAACCATCGTTATAGGAGACAACTGATAAGAGTAGACAACATCATAATCATCAGGTAGCTTATCAATAATATTATTAGCACTCTTGTAAAAAGAGATATAGTTGCGGATTAAAGAGTAAACATTATGACCACGTGGCCTGTTCTTGCATCGAATAACATTCACGCCATTAATAACTTCCTCTAAACGATTTTCATAACCCTCAAAAATGTCTCCTTTGGGATAGTTTGGCATTCCACAGACTACTGTAACCTCATGACCACGGCGCACTAACTCCGGAGCAATTTCATTAATCTGAAACTGTTCAGGATAATAGTATTGGGAAATAATAAGTATTCTCATTTAATATATAAGAAACATAGAAAGAATTATGCACCTATCAACCGATGGATTTTTTTAGCTTGCACAAATGAATTTTTATCATTCTCCATAAAATGCCTTGCACTAAAAGCTCTTTCTTTCTTTTCAGTATCTTTTAGACTACATGCATATTCAATTGCTCTACTGAACGACTCTACCGAGTTCTCCTCTGGATAAATTAGGTAACGATCATACTCTTTCGGAATACATGCTAAATGGGACATTACCACAGGCGTCCCAGAAGCAATATATTCCATGGTCTTGGAAGGAAAGAAATAGCGAGTAAACTCTTCATCAGGGCTGACAGGATTCACAAGGACATCCGCTTCTTCCAACAAATCCAAGAGCCTGGCTTTATCCAGAGGTTCAATATATTTCACCCTGCTGTCGGTTTTTGAAAGATGCAGAATCTCTTCCTTTGTCTCACCATCACCGCGTATCCATAATTCATATCTATCCCCAAGTTTTGAGAACACCTCTAATAGAAACGGAATTCCATACCGCCGGTTAAGATTGCCTGTATATAAAATAGCCTTCCTCTTGGCCTCGTCTATCTTTATTTCTCTATTGGCAGGTACGTTCCCACCTTTTGTAGGACGATATATGCCTTCCACAACAACATATTGTTTCCCCTGTATCGGTAACTTCTCCCGCATATAGGGGCTAAGCAAAACAAACTTGTCAATAGCTAAATAAACAGGACGAGTTATCCATTTCTCTATTGTTTTTGCTAATGTATATGAAAGTGTTTTTTTTGAAGAGACATATTCAGGAAGGTCAGGAACAATCAAACAAGACATTTTAAACCTTCTTCTGTTAAACCAGTAGGCCAATAAAGCAGGGGACACACAAGAATAAACAACAGCAATATACTCAACACCTTCATTCTTTGTCTGTCTTCTGATTTCCCGTGAAAGGCGAATACATTTTGATAACATCTTTAAGAGCGGCAGATTTACCATACCCACAAACACATCCGTTCCGTTATCATCATGGTTATTGTGCGAAAACAGTTTCCGCTTGAACATAACCTTCTTCACCTTGGGATATGAATCGATAGGCGAAGCCGTAATGATGGTTCTATCGGGATAGAACTTGTCAAGCCCTTCCAAAAGTGCAGATTGAAATGTTTGGGCTGCAAAGTCTATCTTCGAACCGAGCGACGGAAGTGTACTTAATACCGACTCAGGATATACCGACCCTATAAATATCATCTTTTTCTCCATCTTTGGTCACTCTATTGTTTTTAAGAATTCTATTAATTTCCCTATCTGTGGCTTTGGCGTTTTTTCCCGCCGTATAAATTCAGAGGCATTTTCCCCATGTTCTGCCAAAGAGGTAGGGGCCATTTCACATATACGCATCATGGCTGTTTTCAGCCCTTCTGTCGTTTCATCTTCAAGATAGAAAAGATGTTGGTCGTATTCTGGAGGCACACATGTTAACTTTGTCATTAGTGTTGCGGTTCCGGAAGCCAGATATTCCATCGTCTTCGAAGGGAAAAAATAATGAGTAAAATCCTGGTTACTTGGAACAGGATTAACCAGCAATGTGGCTTTCTTCTGAAGTGTAATCAGATCTTGCCTGCTCAATTGACTATAATAAGTTATTCTGCCGTCTTTTGATACAGCCTCATTCACCATTTCCTGCAATTCACCCCCTCCTCTTATCCACAGTCGGTAGTCTTTGTCTTCAATCCTCGAAAATGCTTTAAGTAACATTGGTACACCATATCGATTCCCTAAATTACCTGTGTACATAATAGTTTTCTCCTGCTTCTCAACATCCTCTGCTATTTGTGAGTCATTGTAGATTCCTTCAATTCTTATCCATGGTTTTCCATTAACAGGCAACTTATTTTTCATCTCGCTCGCTAACAAAACAAATCCATCTACCCCCATACAATAAGAATTAATAGACTCTTGGCGACTGAATAACTTCGTTTTGTTTAGAATGGAGACAACGTCACGTCTCACATCCATAAAAGCAATAAGATCTGTAACAATCAGTACTATCTTAAGGTTAGGATAGCGTTTTTTTACTTCAACGGCAGTAGGCAATTGTTCAAATCCATATAATAGAATAATGCCATTACCATCATTTCTCTTGCACCAATCCCGCATGAAAGACTTTGCTTGTCTTTTCATGCTGTGACGTTTAAGATAGATGAAGTTGGTGTAAGGTAAACTATAAACACTTTCTTCTTCACATGCTTCTACCTTCAACGTTTTGCTATAAATCGGAAAACTATTAAGATGAGGAATATTAAGGACACTAATTGGAACTCTATTCTCTTCAAAACCTCTTTTTATGGCTCTTGAAAGGTTGTCCGCAGCATAATCCAAACCAACTTTTGATTCTTTACGCCATCTATCTACAAGTTTGTCCGGATATAACTGAGAAACAAATAAAATCGGGGATATGTTCATACTCATTTTTGTAAAACACTGTTGACGATGCCAGCAAATTTTGAAACTTGAGCTTCTTGCGTATGGTTCTTGGCAAATAATTGATGTGCGTTATAAAGAATTTCCTGAATATCTTTTCCATTAACTAGCGCACTTATTTCTTCCTGGATCATATCACTACTTGTTGCAACATACGCCACTTTATTGTCAACTAAATACCTAATACTACCCTGTTCAGGGTTTCCGACCGCCATAATAGGATTGCCAGATGACAGATATTCTGGTATTTTAGTTGACATAGAATATCTGGTAAAAGACAGCATCTCTTCATCAAATGTCTCTATAAATAATAAATAATCTGCATTTACAATATTGTACAATAGTTCTGCCTGTGAAATAAACCCCCCATATTCTATTTGGGGATAATCTTGAAATGAAGGGCTCATTTCTTCCCATTGTTTTTTAGGGCAAAAAACGACAATAGTATCTTCAACTCTCCCCAGCTTTGTGAGTGCATCTGCAACTCTAATTAAGGAGTCATACCTTTTCAAATAAAGCGATCCCGCATATAGCCATCTTTTACTACTATTCTCTTTCTTGCTTTTTGTTGTAGTGTGCGAAGTAACTGAATTCATCAGCGATACCGCATTTGGATTACCATAACGTTTTTTATACGTATCTGACATATAATCACAAATACAGAAATAATATGGTGAAGTCTCAAAAAGATGCTCAAGCTGTTTTTCAAACACTTTTTTCTGCCAACCTTGTCCTCTGCTATTGAGATAGATTGTAGGCCAGTCATCCATAAAGTGGGGCATCGCCGGTATAGCAAACTTTTTACTGATATAATTTGTAAAGACAATTCCCCTGTAATCAACGACAGATGAATAGATAATATCAGGCCTAAAAACTTTGAGGGCTTCTTCCAATGTGGATGGAACTTTGTAAGGAAGCAATTGATATATTCCTTTTGCGAAATTCATTACGACTGTTTTCAAGCTGTCCCTTACATACAGGTTTCTTACTTGACCCGTTGACAGCGCACTTTTTCCAGTTCTGTCAGCTTTGATTATCCATGATGCAACTCTGATAGATTTGTGACCTAATACAAAACTATCATTGCGAACAAAACCCTCTTTACCTAAATTAAAGTCACCACATACTATTTGAAAGATAGAATCAGACGGCCAATTTTTCAAAAAACTCCTGATGGTAAACGATGCAGATGATTGCATGGTATAAGCATCCTCTGATGTTATGATGAGAAGCCTAGGATATTGCATAATATTTCTGAGTAGATTTTAACCCATAAAACATAAAAATAAAAATCAATATAAAGCGGGTAACATTCTCGCCACTGAGAATCATGACAATGAAAACAAAAAGCATTAATGCTCTTAACGAGTCTCCTTTTGATAACATCTTGCATAATTTCCAGAACCCTATGCAAAAAATAATACCATATAAAAAACCGAATGCAGCAAAATTAATTAAAACTGAATTAGTATTGTGATTCGACCCATAATGCCAATATGCAACAACATAACCAGCATATTTATCCTCTACGCCAGAAAGCCCGACCCCAAATAATGGATTCTCAAGAAACATCTGGATATTTGCTGTAATAGCCCCTAATCGCGATACGGTTGAGTCATTTTCGGTATCGGATAACTTCCAAAACACATCCCCTTCTGCGCTCAACAAGTCTGTTTGTAGATATAAATAAAAGAATCCTGCTATCAAAAAAAGAATTGCAAAAGACCAACCCCTTCCACGCCCCTTGAACTTGCCACGAGATATCAAGAATACTATTACTAATAAAGCCATTGCTATATAACCAGTTGTAGACATGGTAAGGACAATCGTGATTGAGAGTATTGCGACTCGCCAAATACTAATTTGCTCCCGGCAGAATAGTGTAAGGGCCAATGCAATATTTAAAAAAACCTGGAAGACACCTGGCTCCCTGAATGGCCCGAATAAACGGACATCAAAAGTTGGCATTACACCAATGTATGCATTATAAAAATGAATACCACCAGTATTGGTAATCATTGGCAATCTTTCTATAATAGCAGGGGCAAATAAAGAGAGTAAATATATAATGATAGCACTCCCGGCTATTATTACCATAATGTCTTCATAAATCTGGTTAAACTTATTCCAAGACACCAAAGATGTATAATAAAAAGCACCAATAACCAAACAAATCCAGACAATATATTCCAGACTAAAACCACCATTGCTAAAACCAGATAATAACGGCATTACACACATTGTTATCAACAATAGATATGAACTACCATGATTCTTAACCCCCTTTTTAAGTATTTCCCCTCTAAAAAAAAGGTAGGTAGCAATTGCTATTGCAAACAAGTTCACTATGGTACTATACCTATGTATGGAATTTGTCCCAAACAATACTGTTTGAGATGAAATCATAATTATTGAAAATAATAAAATGAATTCTTTCCAATTATATACCTTGTTGACATTAAATAGTTTCATTTCCTATCTCACCTAAGACATTAGAATAGATATCCAACTGGCACTTACAAACGCTACCAGGTGCGCATAGGTCTCTAATATATGCCGATGCATTTCCACCTAAGCTTTCAGCCTTTTCTTTATTGTTTACGAGTTCCAAGGTTTTAGCAGCTGCATCGAAGTAATCAAGTGGATTATAGTACTCAGCAACTCTAACCTTTTCCGAAAAGCCCGGCATGGCACCCGAGTATGCAAGCAACGAAGGGACACCTAAAGAAAGAGCTTCAACCGCTGATGCTGAAAAAGATTCTACAAATGACGGATTAATAAAAACATCACAATCCAATAGATTATTTGCCAATTGTTCCGCATTTAAGCGCCCCAAGAACACAATATTGTTCTCTAGTCCCTCGTCTCTGATTATTCTTCTTAAATATTTTGTATAACCATCAACAAAGTATCTTCCACCTGAGAAAGAACTACCAGCTAATCTTAAATGAATATTGGGATGCTGCTTCACCAGAACCCCCATCATCTTCAGGAGCGTATGCAAGCCTTTAAATGGTACTATATATGAAAAAGAAGTAAAGATTATCACATCAGTTCTATGATGTGGTTGCCACAATGGGCTCTTAAAGAAAGTGTCTCGGATAGGACGTAATGTTTGATAAATATTAGTATCAACACCTATTCCATATGCAAGCAGCTGACGTCTGGTCCAATCAGATTGCGTTGATATAATACTATACTGTTTTATTATCTCCCTCTCTTTATCGCCTTTCT
>JAEEGL012462521.1_pt1 | contig 19614 bp, 15 predicted proteins | sample 9134231 | NCBI WGS metagenome assembly JAEEGL01 (sample SAMN16246548, study PRJNA631951) | gut metagenome | biome: gut microbiome; feature: rumen; material: fiber-attached | host: Bos | place: Iran: Karaj | collected 2018-10 | reverse complement strand
CGAATCCACCGATTGAAAGGAGGGGTATGCAGGATTCTCATACAAGTTAGTCTATATTTAACTCATTACGTCGCAATCGCGATACAATTGCAGATGGCAATCGAGGCATAATGCCATCGGACCCTCTCGTCCGCAAAGTTGTCTCCATGTCCAATCAGGACTACGGAACCTTATCCAGTTCACTTTTTTGCCGCAGAGAGGACAAAACATCTCATCCAACAAGGGTTTAGTCTTATTGCTCAAACAAGCCTGCACATCTTCCCAAGGAAAGATCTCTTTATTTTCTAAGACCATCTTCTTGTAAGCATTGCTTAGAAGTGCAAGTCCTAATATCTTATCTTTTCCTCCCAAAAAGGTTTCCGCCATCTTGGCTTTTGTATAGATTGAGGGGCGTCCATTCTCTAATGGCGTGTGTGACCGTCCACTTTCAATCTCAAAGTCTTCTTCTTTCATATCATTTACTTATATCTATTTGTTGTTCTTATTATTTCGTGAATCAGAAAAGCTCGGTGGGTTGGCGAAGCCGCGCTTCTGCCACTTCTCTCGAACAACACCCCACGACACATCAGATTTCGTCGTACCTTTGATGAAATACCTGATGATGCGCATCTGGGAATCATGGTCCAAGCGCTGATATCGCTCCTTCAATTCCTTGCGAGCCAAGACCACATAATTGCCGTCTTTCTCAATCAGCATAGCCCCAAGTTCATCGATGCTCGCATCGCGGATCTTCGCAGCCCGCTGTTCCAATTGTTTTTTGAATAGCAGCCCGAAGACAGCTTCGCGCACCTCACACTTATGAACCAACCACCGCGACGTGAACAACCTCAGCAGTTCCTCGCGGGTCAAGCTCCTCAATTTCTCAATGCAATTCACAACGGTCACTGCATTCCATTGGCCATAATGTGCTTTCTTGCACTCACTTAAGATATATTCGTAGTCTGTCATAACTGAATTGGATTTAGAATTCAGCGACAAAGGTACGAATACTTTTCGACGTTGGCAAGCGAAATGCAATCGCAAGCCTTGTGAATCTCGGATAAAATTCAAAATCTCTTCTACGTCTCCCATACGACCAGTTCGCGTGGCAGCGCAATCTTCTTCGGCTCCGCGCGCAAACCATTTATATAATAATGCTTCGCAAGATGATTATCGAACTGTTCAAGGAATGCCCCTCGAATACGTGCACACTTCTCGTTGATCGAATTCTTGGTTGGGTCTGTCACATCTTCAATACTCTTCTTCACTCTCTCCGTCAATCCATTCGGCTTCATCAGCAGGTATATCTTCGTTAGCTCCTCGCGATAATCAGGCAGATCTTTGAACATCAAACCTTCGGGATTGTTGAGGAACAGGAGATATACCGCTTTAACCAACGGCTGCATTTTGATTTCAAGATTGTTATAATCTGGCAAGAAAATACGATAATCGCGAGTGATGACTAGTTTGCTTGGTGATTTCCTTTGGAAAAATAAACTTTCTAGGATGTGGTCGGCGACACCTAACACCCTAAGTCTTTCCACACGTTCACGAACCTCAGCTATCAAATCATCTATGTTTTCTACATATTCCTGACTATTGAATTGGTTGTCTGCATTGTATATTGGCTCGTCCCCAGCCGAGTCCTTTGCGGTGCTGTAAACCCCTAGTTGAAGCCATGTAACTTTCGTGTTGAGCCATTTCTTGAGTGTCAATAATTGTTCTTCCCAGTCCATTTCACTGGGTGGAGACAACTCAAAATATGAACAAATATACGTTTGGACATAATGGTCAAAGCGAACTTTAGTGTTACAATAATAAATTCCATGCTTCATTTTTTTCCTATCCTCGGGATGGATAAGGAACTGGAACATATAGTCATTTCCTATCTGCATATCGACAGCATGAATGTCGGTTGTCCAAGGCATCATATATCTCAAGACTTCCTCGTCACGGAGTTTGGGTAATAAGGAAGGGATGTAAATGAAATGTAAATTGGCAGGAGCTGCCCATTGGTTTAGCTCATCAATGTGATTCGTGAATATCTCCTCCAGTTCCGGGCATGACTCATTGGCCACATAAATAAGCGATTCTATAGTATCCTCTATATAACCATAACATTCAAACTCGTCGACTTTCAAATCCTCTAACCTTGGACACTTTGCCCGCTCAACAGGGTCTATTGGCCAACCATTCTGCTCTTTGTCTATCCTCTTCCATCTTGCTTGCTTTATACTTTCGTACCTCTTATATAACTTCTCATTATAGTACTTTGCCCAAGCCAGTTTCCATCCAATTCGATAAATATCAACAAGCCACTTTATCAGGAAATAGAGAACAATAAAAGGACCCGCAATGACACCTATTATTGCAGAAATAGAATACATTACGATTTTTTCTTTATAAGTCTCTTCAGCCATTTTATAATAATTCGTCATTTAAGATTACACCTTCCCCCAAACAATCATAACATACTCCATTATCTCTATACCAATATTGTGGAAGATATCCACTTCCACCACATTTCTCACACTTACATAAATCTTTGATATGATTGTGCTCAGGATCAAGTAAGGGAATAGAATTATTCTCATGACGCTTCTTATGACAATCCTCACATAGTGTCACTAATGCACTGTTTGGATAATCCCATGGTTTCTTTCCTTGAATGTAATAATTGTGATGGACGTTCAAACCTTTATACAAAACATGATCTGCGGTTACCGATATATGTATGAAATAGTTCTTATAAGAAATGCCAACCTCGTAATTACTATTAAGGTATTCGTATGGACTATTGATGTTGCATCCTTTAATCGTGACATAAGGATTCTGAGCTATACTTCCGTCAAATCGCAAAATATGAGTGTAACTTGGCTTGATTTGGGTATGGGCAATTGCGACCTTATCGATTATCGTTATGCCACTTACTGAAGAATGGGAAGATTGTTCAGGGCAGATATTACAAGCCATTATGAAATTAAACTCCCCCACTCTCGGATTACGGTATGAATGTGTGTCTTTGCCATATATTTTGTGTATTTCAAGGAATTGAATGGAATTGCGATAGATATATTTATGCTTATAAGTGAATCTATCTATTCTTTCGAATTCAAATGTGTCCAGTTTGCCAATGAAATTTGAAACTGTCTTCCCTTCAACAGACCATTCAGGGAAAAATAGATTCAACTCCTCTATACTAGTTAAACGCAAACATCCAGATTCGTTGTGAAATCCTATACATCCACAATCTTGACAATGAAATTTATCTCTGTCAAGAATCTCGTGGCATTTCTGATGCCACTCGTTTTGTTGAAGAAGTTCGAGGTAGGTCATATGTTTAATATCCTAATAGTTCAGGGTCCCATCCACTTCCTGGATAATCACCATACATACCATCTGTCATAGCATCCCATGCATCCTCGTCAGTCCATTCATATCCATTGTAACCATCATCTCTATCATCAAAAGACATTGTCTCCGATTCTGTTCCGTAAAGCCTTTCAATAAAATTAGATGGGAACCATTCATATTTTGTCGGATTGAAAATATTCCAATCGTCCTCCAAGCGAACAAGTGCCTCATCATTCTCAACTATATAATATTGAATACACATTTGTCTCCAAGATATATAATTAGGATTATTTGTGTTTGATGTATTAGAATCATGGCAATAATGGATTATAGCCACATATATTTTTGCATCTTGAGTTTCCGTAGTTATTGCATCGTAAATAGTCTTCCCCAATCCTTTATAATTATAAAAGCCATATTTTTCCCCTTTCCTAAAAATAAAATTGTTGTAATTTGATATTCCTATTTCATTTACAGAATTAATCCATTCGATCGCATGATTCTCCTTTAATTTTATAATAATTACTATCGAATCATCAATAAACATATCTTGGTGATTTATAGATGAATCACTAAGGAGAGCGGAACTATCAGATGTTGGAGACATATGCTCTTCTTGAGTAACTTGTGTGCCATTATCACCTAATATCTCCATGAGTTCTTTTATTGATTTATTAAATTCTATTCTTTTTTGAATTTCGTAAGTTTCTAATTCCTCTGGAGAATTGAAGCCCTCAATTATATAATGGGGAATGAAATATTGTTCGCCATAGTTATTATATAAGTATATATAGCCACGGTATAAGTGGTTTGTATCTACACGATATCTAAATAAATAATTTGATGGTATAATTTTCAATACATCTTCGAATGAATTAAATACTATTCCTATTGGCAGACAAAAACTCCCTTCATTTCCTTGAATCAAGCTTCTAAACTTTTTATCCAAAATTAAACAAAGTGAATAATCATAGTTAAGTCTAAGTTTTGACAACTGATAGGGTTGATTGTAAAGATCCAATTCTTCTACATAATAGTTTTCATATCGTGTACCAAAATATATTTGTAAATAGCCATATTCTATATTGGAAAAACTATAGCCTCCAATCAATAGCTTGCCACTCGTATTATAAAGATCTTTCTTTCCATCTATAATAAAATCATAACCTTTTCCTTCTAATGTATCATAGATGAGTTTTTCTCCTTCATAGATGCATTCGATATACTCATCTTTAATATATATATCATCATATTTACACTCAATAATAATAGCGAATTTATCATCTAAGCATCCATATTTATTATCTTTTTGTACCTTGATGAAATATTGGGGGGAGGCACCATAAAATGATTCGATAATCATTATTTTAGAATATAAGCAATGTATTACTTCCTTGAAGGTATCCAACGATAGTATGCCCAATAATTCTGTATCCCTATCCTTTATTATATAGCAATGATTTCCTTTTGTTTTAAATAACTTATCATATGACAATTTCGAGGGCTGAGTTATTAGATGGTTTTTAACGACAACCGTTCCATCGACCTCTGCTATACCCCATCCTCCATCCTTGTAAAACTCTATTTTACTACCTATTGAAGCATATGAGACACAAGAGTCGAAATCCACTTTCTCTCCCACGTTGATTCTATAGAACTTCCTTTTTTCTCTCTCTTGCTCAGCAACACTTTTTATTCTATTCAATATTGTTTGGCAAATGAAATCTTCTCGATCCCCTATTGCTATTTCTTTATATTGAGAATCCGTAAAAAAGAATGGATCAAGATTTTCACAACCTTCATTCTCTATTTCCTGTCGAGCTTTTGCACTAATATAGTTTACGACATCTATAGAAATAATCTGGGTTAATAATTCTTTAGCTTTATGAGTCTCATAATAAAAACCGTTTCTGTCACAGTTGTCTATCATGACATTAATTATCTTATCAATATCGGCATCACAGATTTTTTCTGCTATACTTTTATATTTGCAACCAGTCCAATTCATAATCATTGGTTAAAGTTAATTATTTCAGCATAGATGGTTTACAGTTATATATGTAGCGAATATTCGAGCTATGAAACTCATGAATTGAAAACCATTTCATACTTTTTGTTTATGCCAACTTGCCATTTTACTACTTATTAGAATCGCTTTCAAAAGCCACAGAAAGAATACTCCAGATATGCTTCTTATGTTTATCGTCGAACCCTATTTTGACCACTTTAATAATCTGTCCCTTTTTGAAATCTGTAATTGAATGTTCGCCCCACATGGAGTTGTGTATGTAAGCTGTCTTTCCGTTCTCATTTTTTATGACAATAGCTGTCTTATCTATATAAAAAACCTTTCCTTCAAAGAATTCACCGACCTTGAAATCAGAATCATTTATTAAAACCTGTTGCTTAAGCCCTGTAATAATAACGGGAGAAGCACTTAGATATAATAGGTCACGCTCCAAATTAACATGAGAAAAATACATTTTTGTTAATGCCGAAGGCTGAAGTCCCTTTTTTAAAGCTTTCTGCTGTTGCCTAATGTTCATCAAAGCTTCTCTATTCCCTACTTTGAAGATAATCATTCCTCTTTCATTCTTGTTTAAATATTGTACAGCAACAGGGCAATCAGAAGTAAAATTTTCATTAACAATAGAAATGTGTGAGCCATCTAAAGCAATGAGAGTACCATTTAATGAACCCAGTTCATCATATTTGCATTCAACAATTTTTACTTTTGTATTCGTGTCCTCTATTCCCCACTTACCCATTAAACAAATCTTAGCGTAAGACTCTCCAAGTGAAATAGATGTTTCTTCTATGAAATGACAATCACCATCTATTCTTCCTATTTTACCATCTAAAGTAATATCTGCATACCCATCACTATCAATGTAGCCAATAAAGTCATATTTGTTTTTCAGCACAAAGAATCCATTCTGGTTCATTATTCCATATTTACCGTTCTTTACGACCAACAGCAATTGTTTTTCTGCATTCCAAACTTCTATCTGCGAGAACTTCGCTTCAACGATGTTTTCGCCTCGTTTGTCCATCAGTCCCCACAAGATATCTTCACCATCATATTTGGCAATACGGAAAATGTTATCACCTATGGATTCATATTTTAAACCTTCATTTACAATTTCATAGTTTTTTCTTTTAAAAAGAGTGACTGTATCACCCTTCTTCGCCTCAATCCAATTACTACGTCCATCTACCGAATCATATACAAATGGAATTTTTATATCTCCATCAAAAGTTATAAGGCCAACTTTTCCTTCTTGCTTTCCTATCAGATATGTTTTAGTTGGCTTGCCTATTAGCTCTATTTCAAATGCCTCCTTTAATCTTTCTATTCGCTTGTTAATATCATGTAAGGCGTCTTCCTCTTCCTGCAATCTCTTATCTAAATCTTCTATTATCTTCTTGTTTTCTTCTTCTATATTAATAATACGTTGTACAAACGACGGGTTGTGGGCAAAAAAATCCTTCTCGGCATCATAATAATATGGTTTGTAATCATTGCTATACGTAAGTTCACTAAGAGAAACGAACCTACCACCAAGTTCATCAGAATTATTAATGTTTGGATATTCCCAACTACCGTCTGGTTTTATCCAGTTACATTTCAATATAAGTTCACCACGCTTTAAACTTTCCTCATAAGCTGCTTTGTCAAAAATGAATATGTTTAGTTTGTGATTATAATAAACATCTTCAACCACCATGTTATTCAAGTTCACATGCTCAGATTGGTCATCAAAGTTGAACACCCAAATAATGAACTTCTTGTTAAGCCTATAGAACAAGTCACGTTCTGCTATGACACTAACAAAAGTGGAGCTAAGTTGTAGTTCAAAAACTATCTCCTGTCCTCTGTACGAAATTGCCACATCAGGTCTTCTCCATTTTAAAATAGGATGATTGCCTAACATGGTGTTCTCCTTCCTCACATTGGTGACACCACTTGTCCGAAGCAAGAAGGTAGCTAGAAGGTCTTTTAGCTTTTTATGGCGTTCGCCTTCATTGCATTTTGAATATCTTTCACGCTCAATCTCTCTTTTTGTTCTTCCTGTTGTTGTCTTGTAATCACAGTCTTCGCTATCACGAAGATGGGAAAAGAATGTTGCTGCGCCCCTTTTATTTTTCCTGCCTGATATTTTAACCATCTGACCGCAATACTTACATATAAATTTGGGATGGTGCAGATATATTGCTTTTTGCAATTCTGTGCGCATCCTAAATATTACACTTTTTGGCTGACTAAAAAATTCTTTTGCATAGATTTCATTTCCCGTTTCGACATCAACAACGGTATCGATTGTACGCTTTGTTTGGTCTATGTCACCATCCCCTTCTTGTTGTATCGGGGTCGTTGGTACTGGATTTATCTGAGCTTCTTCTACTATTATGGGCTCTACTCCTAATTTTTGCTCCAGCTCTTTAATCCTGTCATCTTTTATTCGAATTGTACTCTCTTTATTAGCTAATTTGCCCTTCAACTCATCCGCTTTTTTCTTTAACTTAGCATTCTCTATATCTAATTCATCATTGCGTCGTTTCAAAAGATCTATTTGGTCTAATAATTCGTTGGTTTCATTTTCTGTTTGTGGGTTTTGAATAGATTCTTCAGGCTCAACAACCTGCTCTTGGATGGCCTGTTCTAATTCTAATATACGCTGTAGGTTAGTCTCAATCATCTTATTCTTTTCAACAATATCCGAATTCAATTTTGATAATTGTTGCTGAGAATTGTTGATTTCATCAGTTTTATTTGCGACTTCAGCATCTAATTTAGAAATACGTTGCTGCATTTCGTCTATTACTCTTTGTTTATTCTTCTCGGACGCCTGTAATAAAGACAAAGAGCCACGTAAATTCCGGACCTCATCGTCTAATTTGTGGTTCGCTTCTTGCACATTGTTGTATAATTGTCTGTATCTATATATAAAATACACACATCCCAAATAAGCAATACCAAAGATTGCCATCATTGTAAGTACATAAGTTTCCATCATAATCCCATTTGTGATTTCAACATATTCATTAGGTCTTCTCTACGATGTATCAAGGCATCAAAGAACTGGGCTGCCCCATTTGCGTGAGTTGCCATTTCTGCGGTATGTGAGTGTACTTTCAGGGAATCAACCATAATTTTGGGCTTTAGGTGCGGCAAAGATACATATTTAATCTGATATTGATGTGATTTACCCTCATTTTTTTACTTTCACAAGGCTTGTGATTCGTTTTTGCTTGGGTTTAATAGACAAGTTTGTGTATCTTTGCCACCGAATATGATTCAATAACCCATTTTTTATCTTAACAAACAACGATTATGAAAAAGATTTCTTTAGTGATTATGGCAATCGCTTTTGCCATCTCAGCAAACGCACAGAGTTACAACGTAGGTTCATCCTACACAACTACCGACTATTTCGGCAACCGTACAACAACCCATCGTAATGGATATGGAAACATAACCGGCACATCCACCTCGTCAACAGACTGTTTCGGCAATACGACGACTACCCACAGGGACTCCTATGGGAACGCCATCGGGACTTCTACTTCCTCTACGGATTACTTCGGTACCACTACCACGACCCATCGTGACCGTTACGGCAACACCACTGGTACATCCAGATCCACTACCGATTATTTCGGAACCACTACTACCCAGTACACAAACCCCTATGGGCGCTCAGTCGGCTCCACGACCTCTTCAACGGATTACTTTGGGACTACAAGAAGCAGTCACCAAAATCAGTATGGATATACATATGGTTCGTCAACTTCAACAACAGACTGCTTCGGCAACCGCAGCACTCAACACATGAGTAATGATCCTGACCTGAATATCTGGGGTTGGTAATCACAATCTCCCTTACTACAAGCAGAAAGGCAGTCAACGACTGCCTTTCATTATATGTGCAGGCATAGCTCTACTATATGTCTTGGCCACCCTATTTTCCGTGCAGGCATAGAGTAACTTTATTCGCCCCCTCTCTTCCAACTGTATCAAGAGTCACCCCCCCTATTTGTCAATTGCCTTCTATGTATTGATTAGTCGTTAATTGTTAAAGTCATTGCTCGTTAGACGGATTTATTCCCGTTTGTCTCGAAATCGTTTAATTTATCTCAGCAGTGCTGAGAGTTTTTCGTCTGGCTCATAATTACTGCAAAACACCTTTGTTTCGCCTGATAAATACCCAATAATTTAGCCATAAACACACTAAGTTCACCAATATACCTTATTATATATACTCGCGCGAACCTTATTAAATTTGTATGTGAACTTCTTTTATTCTTATAAAGGCACATCTCTAATTCCTGTAGGTGTGTGTTCTGTTGCATCTATGACATAACAGTCATCGACGTATATGGTTGTTCCATAATAGCTGTTGATCCCAAATACGAAATAGTTGGCTGTTGGAGGTACTTCTATTGTTTCATCGAACACTTGCCAGATGTTCAACTTATGAGGAAGAAAGGAGGTTGGTGGATGTGGGGGATGGGTTGGGCGTGAGGGAGTATAATTCAGATAGAGGGAGGTCAAAGGGGTGGGAGACAGGCGGGATTGGTGGATTGAGGGATATTTGGAGGGGATATGGTATAGATGTGGGGGCTGGAATGGGGAGAGATGTTGCTTGGCGACCCTTGGGTCGTCAAGGGGAAGATTAGGAGGAAAGGGGCGGGACAGCCTAATGTGTTGCTTGACGACCCTTGGGTCGTCAAGGGGAAGGTCGGGATGTTACGGGAAAAGGGTATTGATGTCCTCCGGAAAATCGGGGGATGGAAGCAAGGGTTTTGGCTGTTGTTATATGTGGGGTAAGTTAATCTGCTACACAAATTCACTAAGTCGAGAGTCAAGAGTCGAGGGACGAAGATGTGAGATACGTTAATTTGCTACACAAATTCATTAGGTCGAGAGTCAAGAGTCGAGGGGTGATTACATGTGTAAGGTTAGTTTGCTACACAAATTCACTTTAATTTTGATAAATGATTGATATTTAAGTGAAAGAGTGTTTTCATAAAGTGAATATGATGAATTTAACGTGTAGAAAATGGGGTATGTTTTTCGAATTTTAGGCAAATAAAGTGTAATTAAAGTGAATATTTGGGCATATAAAGTGATTTTTGGTGCATCTAAAGTGTATAAATGATGCATCAAAAATGAGCTATAGGGCCCCTAACTTGTATTTTGGGGGCAGCAGAAGTGGATTTAATGTGCAATTATGGTGAATTTATAAGGCAATTATGGCGTAATTATAGTGCAAATAGGGTGTAAATAAAGTGTTTTATGGCATAATTTGAGCGTTTATTATGGTAAGTAAACTAATTTTGATCACCTACTTATAATTATTGTGCAATTTTGTGTTTAATTGGGGTCATTTGGGCGGCGAGGGAAGGCGGAGGTGGTGGGTGATGCAGCGGGGGAGCTCTTCGGCGTAGTGCGAGACGATGATGAGGGTGACGTCGGGCTGTGCGCAGTAGTCCTCGATGATCTGCGTGGCCATCAGGCGGTTGGGGTCGTCGAGTCCGTGGAAGGGCTCGTCGAGGATGAGGAGATCGGGGGATTTGACGAAGGCGCGGGCGAGGAGGCAGAGGCGCTGCTCGCCGCTGGACATACGGAGGAAGGTGCGGTCTGCGAGGTGGTCGATGCGGAAGCGTCGCATCCAGGCGAGACAGGTCTCGCGCTGCTCGGGGCGCGGACGAACGTAGAGTCCAACGCTGTCGTGCAGTCCGCTGGCGACGATGTCAATAGCTGGCAGATCGCGCATATAAGCGCGATGCATCTCTGGACTGACGTAGCCGATATGGCGCTTGATGTCCCAGATGCTTTCTCCCGTGCCGCGTTTGCGACCAAAGAGTTCAATATCACAGGCGTAGGCTTGTGGGTTGTCGGCGCAGACGAGGCTGAGGAGTGTGGATTTGCCGGAGCCGTTGGCGCCCTCCAGTGCCCAGTGCTCGCCGCGGCAGACGGTCCACGAGAGGTCGTTGAGGATGGTGCGCTGGCCGTAGCGGATGGTGATGTGGGAGAAGCGGAGGATGGACCCACTCCCGACCTTGCCCGTTCTCGGAATAGGAGTTATTCCTCGGTCGCTCAGGACGGCTTGACATTCAGTCAACCCGTTGCTTCCTTCGCTACCCGTCAGGGAGGGGAGTCCTCCGGATTGCCAAGTAATATCTGTGCGCAGCCACTCCCCTCCATTACGGGAGGGGTTGGGGGTGGGTCTATTGGGGGTGGGGCTATTGGGTCTTCTTATCACTCGGTTGATGAAGTCGGGGATGTCGCTGTCGCGTGTGAGGAGGAGTATGACTTGCAGCCCTTGTTCCTGGATGAGTTGCTTCAGGGTGTCGCGCAGCTGTTGGCGCGCTTCGGGGTCGAGGCCGATGAAGGGGCTGTCGAGGATGAGGAGGCGAGGGGAGGAGGCGAGGGCGCGCTGCAGCTGGTATTTGCGGAGCTCGCCGCTGGAGAGGCTGATGATATATCGTCCGTCGACCATCGGGGTCGATTCGTCGATATCGTGCTGATTCCAACGTTGTTGCAGGTAGTAGGTGGCATCGCTGTCGCCGTAGGAGTCGCGGAAGGTGAGGACGCGGATGTCGTCGCTGGCGTAGCGGTGGGGGCTGCCCTCGAAATGGTAGTGTACTTCGTTGGTGCCGAGGAGGGGATAGCGGCCGGTGAGGATTTCGATGAGGCGGGTTTTGCCGGAGGCGTTGAGGCCCACGATGGCGATTTGTTCGCCAGGGTAGATGTTCAGGTTCAGAGGTTCCTCGAGGCGGAAGTCGGGGTGGCGGGGGATGCCGTTTTCGACGGAGATGACGGGGAGGTTGGCCCGTCGGACGGACCGACGGGAACAGGGCTCAGATTCTTTCATAAAGGTGGCGGAAAGGTTGGGCGACTGGGCGGCGGGGTGATCAGATTCTTTCATAAAGGTGGTGGGCTGGTTGGGCGACTGGGCGGCGGGGTGATCTGGATGATTAAATTCCATGGACCTTGTCTTTGTTCTTGTTGATGAAATCCTTCCAGGACTTGGCGCCGCCGGAGGAGGTGGGGCGGGAGCTCTCGATGAAATGACAGTAGGCGGCAGCGAGGCCGTCGGTGGCGTCGAGCCACGGCAGCATGGCATCCTCGGGAATGTGCAGCATCTGCCGGAGCATGTAGGCTACTTGTTCCTTCGAGGCTGATCCATTGCCAGTTATGGCCATCTTTATCTGCATCGGCGCATATTCCTTGATGGGCACCTGCCGACTGATGGCGGCAGCCATGGCCACTCCCTGCGCGCGCCCCAGTTTCAGCATCGACTGCACGTTCTTTCCGAAGAACGGGGCCTCGATGGCTACTTCGTCGGGTAGATAACTTTCTATGATGCCCGTGATGCGCTCGAAGATGCGTCCGAGTTTCAGGTAGTGGTCGGCGTACTTTCGGAGGTCGATGACTCCCATGGTGACCATCTCCGCCTTGCGTCCGCAAGTCTTGATGATGCCGTAGCCCATAATGGTCGTTCCAGGGTCAATGCCGAGTATGATTTTCTCTGTTTCCATTCGCTTTTTAATCGAATATGGTGCAAAAGTAGACAATTCCACTCATAAAAACCGCATTTTAACGCTTTTTTTGTCTTTTCGTGCCGTAGTTAGCGAAAAAGACGATAAATTTGCACGCGAAATCTGTATTTTCCATTGATAATTTAACTAAGAAACATAAAATAAACAATGAAAAAGATTCTTATCTCTGCCTTTATTCTGGCAGTTTCGACTTTCGGGCTTTCTGCCCTTGAGCCACAGAAAACTACCGTCAATGTTGTCTCCGGACAAGCTGAGGAAAAAGTAGCTGAAATCAAATTCGACACGCTTACTCACGATTTCGGTTCGTTCTCCGAGAGTGAACCCGTCGTCTCCTGTGAGTTTCCCTTCACGAATGTGGGCACCGCGCCTTTGGTGATTCATCAGGCAATCTCCAGTTGCGGCTGCACCGTTCCCGACTACACCAAGTCGCCGATTAAGCCCGGCGAGCGTGGTGTCATCAAAGTGACTTACAACGGTAAAGGCAAGTTCGCCGGTAAGTTCCGTAAGGTCATCACCGTCCGCTCCAACTCCAAGGAGAATGCTGCCGTGAACCTTTATATTCAAGGCGTTATGTCTCCTGCGGAGGGAAATTGAATGTTGAAATGTTGAAACGTTGAAACGTTGAAAATTGAATTATTGAGACATTGAGATATTGAAAATTGATGGATTGAGATATTGATAATGAAACGCACCTATTTATTTATAGCAACACTGCTGCTCTGCCTTGGTGCTTTCGCTGCCGGAGGCAAGGGCAAGAAGGCACAGCCCGAGAACCCGTTGGGCGACGGACAAAGCGACCGCGCCTACTGGGTGGAACTCGCTTATCAGATGGCCGCTCCCGTGCTGGAGAATATGGCCAATGGAACCCTCCAGCAGAATATGAAGCTGGAACTGTCGCCCACGTGGGATAACCGCGACAAGAAGGTGGCCTACATGGAGTGCTTTGGTCGCCTGATGGCAGGAATCGCTCCTTGGCTCACCCTGCCTGACGATGATACCCCCGAAGGACAGAAGCGCAAACAGCTGCGCGAGTGGGCTCTGAAAGCTTATAAGAATGCCGTGGATCCCGAGAGTCCCGACTATCTCGGATGGACCAGCGGCGGACAAACTCTCGTTGATGCTGCGTATGTCGTCGAGAGCCTCTTCCGCGGCTATTCTGCCCTTTGGGAGCCCCTCGATTCACTCACCAAGTCCCGATATATCAAGGAGTTGCATGGCCTGCGCCGCTACGATCCGCCTTACACCAACTGGCTGCTCTTCGTAGGTATGGAAGAGTCCTTCCTGATGTATGTGGGTGGCGGTTACGATGCATTCCGCATCAAGATGGCCGTGAGCAAGGCTGAGGAATGGTACATCGGCGACGGCTTGTACAGCGATGGCCCCTCCTTCGCCTTCGACTACTACAATGCTTTCGTCATTCAGCCTATGTACAGCGAGTGCCTGCAGATGGTAGCTGCCAAGCAGCCCAACAACACCTATCTGGTCCGCTCCAAGGGCGACAAGCGCAACGGTGCCAAGAACCGCCTGGAGGTCGTCACCAAACGAATGCAGAAGTATGGTGTCATCCTCGAACGCTTCATCTCTCCCGAGGGTACCTTCCCCGTGGTGGGCCGCTCGATTCCCTACCGTCTGGCTGTGCTCCAACCCCTGGCCATGCTTGCCTGGCAGAAGCAACTGCCTCAGGAACTGCACAATGGACAGGTGCGTGCCGGAATCACCGCCGTCATGAAACGTATGTTCGAAGGCAAAGGCCAGACGAACTTTACGGAAGATGGTTACCTCACCATCGGCTTCGTCGGCTCGCATCCGAATGTGGCAGACTGGTACACCAACAACGGTTCGCTCTACATGACTTCCCTGGCTTTCATGCCTCTGGGTCTTCCCGCCGACGATCCCTTCTGGACCGATGCTCCTGAGAAGTGGACCTCGAAGAAAGCGTGGGAGGGCGATGACTTCCCGAAGGACCACAAGTGGGACATCAACCGCGAAGTGCTGTATTGGGAGTAAACGGAGCAATCTTTAGATAGAAACGCTGAAGGCGTTGATATAATAATAACCGAGGGTGCGGAATCAACCGCACCCTCGGATTCGTTTATGGGTCATTGTGTTTAGCTACGGCCTGGCGTCGCACCTTGTTAAATAAAACGCGCACGCGAAAGCCTTCAGTTTTACAGCGCCTCGCATTCTGCCAGCCAGGCGTCGCGACTGGCATCGCTCGGCATACGCCAGTCGCCGCGCGGCGATAGGCTGACGGTACCAACCTTGGGGCCGTCGGGCAGGCAGGAACGTTTAAACTGTTGCGAGAAGAAACGGCGGTAGAAGGTTGACAGCCAGTGCTTTATTTCGTCGGCACGATAGCGGCCCTCGAAGGCTCTCTGTGCAAGGAAGAAAATCTTTGTGGGACGGAATCCCCAGCGCAGGGCATAGTAGATGAAGAAGTCATGGAGCTCGTAGGGACCAACGAGGTCTTCGGTCTTCTGTTGGATCTCGCCCGAGGCGTTGGTGGGGATGAGTTCCGGACTGATGGGCGTGTCCACGATATCCAGCAGCGTCTGTGCCTCGCCGTTAACACCCTTGTCTTTGTGGGTAGCCACCCAGCGGACGAGGTGTTTCACCAGGGTCTTCGGCACGCCAGCATTGACGGAATACATCGACATGTGGTCACCGTTATAGGTGCACCAGCCCAGCGCCAGCTCCGAGAGGTCTCCCGTTCCTATCACGATGCCTCCCAGCTGGTTGGCGACGTCCATGAGGATTTGCGTGCGCTCGCGGGCCTGGGAATTCTCATAGGTGACGTCCTGCACCGATGGGTCGTGACCGATATCCTCGAAATGCTGGAGCACCGACTTCGCGATGCTTATCTCCTGAGAGGTGATGCTCAGCTCGTGCATCAGGTCGCATGCGTTGTTATACGTGCGGTCGCTGGTGCCGAATCCGGGCATTGTAATTCCGACGATGCCGCGGCGGTCGAGACCCAGCAGGTCGAAGGCGCGCACGGTGACGAGCAGTGCCAGTGTGGAATCCAGTCCGCCGGAGACACCGATGACCGCTGTCTGCGCACCGATGTGCTGCAGTCGGCGGGCCAGTCCTTCGGCCTGAATGGAGAAGATCTCTTCGCAACGCTCGTCGAGCTGTGGCCCCTGCGGCACGAAGGGAGCCGCATTGATCTTGCGGGTGAAGTTGAACTCATGGGGAGTGATGAGCGCCGTATCCACGAAGGTGACGGGCAGCTTCGGTGTGCGGTGCATGGCACCTTTGTTCATACCGAAGGTGGTGTTCGTGCGACGTTCCGAGCGCAGGCGTTCCACATCAATCTCGCTCTCCACAACCTGACTCTTGAGGCTGTGGCGAACGCCTTCTTCCAGCATGATGCCGTTCTCCAGCACGATGGCTTTGCCGCTGAAGACGACGTCCTGAGTGCTCTCGCCGAAACCTGCTGCCGAATAGACGTAGCCCGAAATGCAGCGCGCACTCTGCTGGCGCAGCAACTGTTGCAGGTAGGCGTACTTGCCCACGACATCATCGTCGGCGCTGAGGTTGAAGATGATTTCTGCACCGTTCAGGGCCAGCTCAGAAGAGGGCGGGATGGGAGCCCACAGGTCCTCGCAGAGCTCGATGCCGAAGCAGCACGTGGGAGTGCGGAACAGCAGTTTTGAACTTACCTTCACCTGCTGACCGCAGAGCCAGACGGTGGCATCTGCCGGCAGTTCATCGGCGCTGGCAAACCAGCGGCGCTCGTAGAATTCCTTGTAGTTCGGCAGGTAGGTCTTGGGAACGAGGCCCAGAATCCGACCTTTCTGAATCGCTGCCGCGCAGTTCAGCAACATCCCTCCGTATTGTACGGGCAGGCCGACAATGCTGATGATATCCAGCGAACGCGAGAAGTTCATCAGATGGATGAGTGCCAGCTCCGCCTCGTCCAGCAAGAGCTGCTGGGAGAAGAGGTCGCCGCAGGAATAGCCCGTCAGCGACAGCTCGGGCAGGGAGATGATTTCCACACCGCGGCCTTCGGCCTGGATGACCAGACTTTCTATTTGCTGGACGTTGTACTTCGGGTCGGCTACGTGTACCTCGGGTACCGCTGCAGCCACTTTGACGAAACCGTAATTCATAGTCGTGTGACGTTAAATAATTGTTTTGCGGTGCAAAGATAGGAAAACTTACACAAACAAGGTGCCTTTTTACATTTTTTTCTGCTTTTTATTTGCTTAAAACACAAAATTACACTTACTTTGTACCCGATATCGCTAAAAAAGCGCACATACCTTTATTAATCACCTTTTATAAACTTCAAAACGATGACCAAAAAATTTGTCTGCACCGTATGTGGTTATATCCACGAAGGTCCCGAACCCCCCGAGCGTTGCCCACAGTGCAAAGCACCCGCCAGCAAGTTCAATGAACTGAAGGAAGACGCTGGTCTTCAATTCGTCACCGAGCACGTGGTTGGAATTGCCAAAGACGTGGATCCCGAAATCCTCGCTGGCCTCCGTTCCCATTTCGAGGGTGAATGCACCGAGGTCGGAATGTACCTTGCCATGGGCCGTCAGGCTGACCGCGAGGGTTATCCCGAAATCGCAGAGGCCTTCAAGCGTTATGCTTTCGAGGAAGCAGACCACGCCAGCCGCTTCGCAGAACTCCTCGGAGAGTGTGTATGGGATACCAAGACAAACCTGAAGAAGCGTATGGAAGCAGAGGCAGGTGCCTGCGCCGGCAAGATGGATATTGCCAAGAAGGCAAAGGCTCTGGACCTTGATGCTATCCACGACACCGTTCACGAAATGGCAAAGGACGAAGCTCGCCACGGCCGTGGCTTCGCCGGACTCTATAAGCGCTATTTCGAATAACGGGCACAGTGGTCGTCTGACCACCAACACTCAGTTAAGAACAACGAGCCGCAGGCATTTCACCTGCGGCTCGTTTGTTGTGATATTCCGAAGCGACCTGACGGCTCAGGGCTTGAGATAGCGGTCGCCCGTCTTCTCGACGATGATCTGGCGGTAGCGTTCAGGATATCCTACGCGCTGGAGGGGTACAGGGTCGCCGCCGGCAGTCTTCAGATACTGGCCGTCCTTCTCGGGCTTGATGGCCATGTCGTTGTACTTGACGATGACGCGCTCGAAGAGCTGGCGCCAGCGGTCCATCATCAGTCCTGCCGCGCGCGAGGTGTAGCCTGTCAGGTGGCTGACAGCCTCGGATTGCGTCATCCTGAGCGCTTCGGCCTCCACGTGCTGCTGCTGGGTCTCGAAGTCCGCGTCAAGGCGGTTGCGTGCGTCGCGCAGTTCGGGGAAGAGCTGGCAGTAGCGAGGATAGATGAAGTTCGAGAGTGCATTGGCAAGCCAGTAGGCACTCTTCACCGAGAAGGTGAAGGGGTCGGCGGTTTTCTCTGCATAAGGTTCGGGGCAAATCGTGGAGCAGCAGTAGACGGGCGAGTAGGCTACCATATTTGCATCGTCGAAGCCTACCCAGAGGACGCCGCCCACGTGGTTGGGCATCCATGAACGCATCTGGGCAAGGTAGGTGACGGCGGTCTGCTGGGTGCTGATGGGACGTTCGTTGAAGTACTTCTTCCCGTCGACCTCAAAGGTGAGTGGAGTGGGGCGATAGGGGGCTTCGTAGGGTCCGGCACCGATATCGGAGGTCATCTCCATCGGGGTTCCCTCGAAGTGGTCGCGCATGGCCTGCTTCAGGGCGTTGAGGCTGACGAGCGTGTCGGGTTTTACGCACCAGGGCATCTCCTCGGTGTTCTGTTCTATTCCCATGACGTAGGGCAGGTATTTGTCCATACCTCCGCAGAAGCGGTTGAAGAACGTCCAGACGCGGGCCTCGCAGATGCGGCGGGCACTGAAATCATTGGGCGCATAGGCGTCGCGGAACGAGAACTCTGCATCCTTTCCGCTGAAATATCCTTTCTCGCGGGCGAAGCTGATGACATCCTTGGAATAGACGCAGTTGGCGGGATCCTTCAGGGGGAAACGCGTGATGCGGGCCTGGTTGGCGTGGCCCGTGATGCAGTCGTCGGGCAGCCGGCGCGCTACCCATACAGCGCCCTTGCGACCGGGTCCCTTGCCTATCATCTCAAGCACCCAGACTTCGTTGGGGTCGGCCAGCGTGATGCTTTCGCCCTCGCTGCGATAGCCGTAGGTCTCTACGAGTTGAGTCCACACGTCAATAGCCTCGCGGGCGGTACGGGCACGCTGGAGGGTGACGTACATCAGCGATCCGTAGTCGAGCAGTCCCGTGGTGTCGGTCAGCTCTTCGCGACCGCCGAAGGTCGTTTCCATGATGCTGAGTTGGTGCTCGTTGATTTGTCCGATGACGTTATAGGTGTGGGGCACTTCGGGAATCTCGCCGAGGTAGTTGTTCGTCTCGTAGTCGTAGAGCGAACAGGTGGTGCCGGGCTGGTGGTCGGCGGCAGGGTAGAAGTGGAGGTAACCGTAGGAGCCATAGGCATCGGCGCTGTAGGTAATCATTACGGAACCGTCGGCCGAAGCGCGTTTGCCCACGATGAGGTTGGTACAAGCGAAGCCCGCTACGCCAACGAGCAGGGCGAGGAGGCTGGTGGTGAATCGTTTGTTCATGGGGAATTTGTGGTTTATCAATCGTTTTATTCCTTGTCGCGCCCTTCAATCTTGCTCATCTTTTCGTTGGCATATTCAAAGGCGTACCACACCTTTTTCATCTTCAAGATTTTGGCGAATTCTGGATAGT
>JAEEGL012335004.1_pt1 | contig 19614 bp, 11 predicted proteins | sample 9134231 | NCBI WGS metagenome assembly JAEEGL01 (sample SAMN16246548, study PRJNA631951) | gut metagenome | biome: gut microbiome; feature: rumen; material: fiber-attached | host: Bos | place: Iran: Karaj | collected 2018-10 | reverse complement strand
GATATCACAATGCCTGAGCTTGATGGTATCGGAGCCTTGAAGGGAATCAAGGCTGCAGATCCAAATGCAGTTTGCATCATGTGTTCTGCTATGGGTCAGCAGGCAATGGTAATTGAATCTATTCAGGCCGGTGCTAAGGACTTTATTGTTAAGCCTTTCCAGGCAGACCGTGTTCTTGAAGCCGTTAAGAAGGCCATTGGATAACTTCGCTCATTAGACGAACTTTGGAGTTGCAGAAATAACTGCTCTCTTTTCCTCGTCGTATTTATTATGAATAAAAAAAGATTGCTTACTTCCTTGAATAAAGTAGTAAGCAATCTTATTTTTATGCTTAGTATTGCCCGAAGACTTGCGCGCGCAGTTTGCGCCCTGTAGGAGTTGTGGCAAGGCCTCCACCTGCTGTCTCTTTTAAAGATGCCGGAAGCGCATCTCCAACTTCTCTCATGGCATCGAGACATTCATCAGCAGGGATCTTAGGACCAACACCAGCTAATGCCATATCTGCACTTGAGAATGCTATTACAAGCCCTGAGACATTTCTTTTTATACAAGGTATTTCAACAAGACCTGCAACCGGGTCACAGACAAGTCCCATCTGATTGGATATGGCAATCGCACAGGCATCGGCACATTCCTGCGGCGTCCCGCCCATAAGCTCTGCAAGCGCCGCTGCTGCCATAGCCGCTGCGCTTCCGCACTCAGCCTGACATCCTCCCTGTGCTCCCGCAAGGCTTGATCGTTTTGCGACAACCATACCGATTGCTCCGGAAGTGAACATTGACATTATGATGTCTTTTTCATCAAATCCTCTGTCCTCATAAAGAGAAACAAGACATCCCGGAAGTATTCCACAGCTCCCTGCTGTAGGCGCCGCAACAATCTTACCCATTGATGCATTGCACCCTGCAACTGAAAGAGCTCTCGCAATGGCCTTTGACATAAACTCACCACACAGCCCGCCCTTTTTGTTTTTGACATACTCATTCATGAGATAGCCTTCTCCGCCGGTAAGACCTGACATGGACTTCTGGTCCTTTTTCATGCCCTCTTTTACTGACTCCTGCATAACAATGAAGTTCATCTCCATCTTTTCATAAAGTTCCTGCGGAGTCTTCTCCATGCTCTTTGCCTGGTCTTCAAGCACGAGCTCACTTATCTTCATATTTCTTTTCTCAGCTTCGTTCACAAGCTCGCTGATGGATTCGTATTTTAATGCTGACATTTATTCTCCCGGTTTGTGTATATTCATGAATTAGAAATTCAAGAATGCATCAACCAAGCCATTTTAAATCGACTTCGTCGATGGGGCTTGGTTGACTCTTGAATCACTTTCTCACGAAATGCGCAGCGTAGTGCGCATTTCTGCAATTTAGTTCAATTCCTCATACTCTGCGAATGAGAATTGCGTTGGTGACATGCTCAATCTTACGAATATCATCGATGAGGCTCTCCGGTGGTTTGCCATCAATCTCGATAGTCATAATTGCATCTCCGCCCTTCTCCTGCCTTGAGAGATGGAAATTAGAAATATTGAGGTCCTCATGCTCCCAGTGCATCATGTTCGTTACGCTTGCGATAACGCCAGGCTTATCTTCATGCATAACGAGGATTGTATTGTTCTCACCATTAAAGTCAACATTCATACCATTTATCAGATTGACAAGAATATTGCCTCCTCCGATGCTGGCTCCCTGCATAACACCATCGGTTCCATCCTCAAGATAGTAGTGAATACGGGCAGTATTAGGATGTGCTCCTTTGATATTCTCTTTTATGATTGAGTAATCTATTCCTCTCTCCGATGCAATCTGCAGCGCATCCCTGATTTCCGGAGAATAGCTCTTATATCCCATTATTCCGGCAAGAAGTGCCCTGTCGGTTCCATGCCCCTTATATGTCTGGGCAAATGATCCCGATAGGGTTATCTCAACCTTTTTTAACTTCCTGTCATCTATCAGCTTGTTAACTACTCTTCCGAGCCTCACAGCTCCTGCTGTATGCGAGCTCGACGGTCCTATCATCACAGGCCCGATAATATCGAATACATTCATATTTTCTCTCAACTTATAACTAAATTTGTAATCACACTATCTTTTAGAACATGCTATCTTTTTGATTCATACTATCTTTTAGATTCATACCATCTTTTTGATTCATAAATAGTGAGATTGTATTCTTTATAATCTCATATATTCCACAAAGAATGTGTGAGTTATCAAATGTAACATGTTTTAACAAAGAAGTCTACTAATAACAGTTTCTATTTCATCTGTCCCCAACGGATCAGTTGATGTTTCCTCGGTTAAGATTAAGTTTTCTCCGAGAAATACTCCATTTTTATTATAACTCTTTATCCTATTAACTGCATTTCTAGCATACTCCCTATCATCCATCATTCCTCTGTGCTCCCAATAAATCACTTTTCGTTCGCTAACTTTAAGGACTGTAAAATCAGGATAGATAACTTTTCCATTTGCTAGCATATATGGGCATTCATACTTATAAGGAATCTCTCTATCATACAACGCATTTGCAATGTTTAGCTCTGATTTTGAGCGTACCCTCTCACCTCCTTTAGTTTCGTAGACAGGAATGTTTTTAGGAATTGTCTTTCCTTCATATTTTTCTTTATCCCAAATCGCTATATAATCATCATCCGCTATATCTATCGGTGTGATCAGCGTCTTAACGTCATCGGGATTAGCTGAGTATAATCGCTTAATTCTATTGTCAATGGATTTTGATTTTCTGAGATATACCTCAAGAGCTTTTATCTCTGTTTCCAGGAGCTTTAGGACTTTTTCATCATATGTCTTTTGAACATATCTCTTAATCTTTTCAACTTCTGATCTTTTAATATATTTCCCGCTCTTATCTGATTTGTCTACCCGTAAATAGAACTGCGTGCTTCTCCTGCTTTTAACAATATGAAGCTTGCCTTCAGGCGCTTTTTGTAATGCTTTTTCTTTTTCCTGCTGAATTTTTATAAGCTCTTTGTACCTTCTTAAAGCTTCATCATAAATATGTGTTGGTTTGATCATTTTTGTAAGATATTGAGTATTCAATTGTTACTCCTTTAAATTTTTTATTAGTTTATTCTGATAAGCGCTTTTCATTTATGGCACCAGTAATGTAATCATCGAAGTTGTGATTTCTTATAAGCCCGATGAGAATTTCAAAACATATTGGGGTTACTAGCATCGAGATTTGTATTTCCTTGTTTTCCGATGACATTTTTCCTATATGTCCGGCCTTTCTGTCATCGAGATTCTCACTTTCACGATTTCCGATGTCAATTTCTCTGGAAATCCGCTCTTTCTGTCATCGAGATTCTCATTTCTGCGATTTCCGATGACAAATCCTCTGAAAATACGATCTTTCTGTCATCGAGATTCTCGTTTTCATGATTTCCGATGACTAATCCCCCGTAAGTCCGTTCTTCTTATCATCGAGAAAACTAATTCATCATTTTCCGATGATACACACAAAGAAAAGCAAATATTACACAGTAAATTTAGTCATCGATTAAATACAAAAATGGGTATTTTGATGCACAGGACTATATCAATCCCCACCGGTGCATCGATATTAGAAAAAAATAGAATTTCGATGTCTCCTCCGAAATAAATAATCAAAGATTCAACATCAAATCTTACTGAATTTTCTGAAACACATAAACAATAGACTTATGAAATATACACCTACAACTCCTAATTGTAAATAGAGAACTACAATCAGAAAACTCAAGATCAGACAATCAACTCCACATAAATCAAATACGCATATACCAACTAAACATATACCAACTACACCAAAATACCCCTTTAACTGGTAATCCAGCAAAAGGGGTACATTGCATGTTTTCTTAAAATAGACGCTTTCTTCCAACAGCTTTTCTTACGCAATCTCAGCTTTTCTTTCGCAATCTCAGCTTTTCTTTCGCAATCTCAGCTTTTCTTTCGCAATCTCAGCTTTTCTTTCGCAGTCTCAGCTTTTTTACGCAGTCTCGGCTTTCATTCCGGTATAGAGATGATAGTATCTCTGCTTTTTAGCGATAAGTTCGTCGTGAGTGCCCTGCTCAACAATGCGGCCCTGCTCAAGAACGATGATGCAGTCACTGTTGCGGACAGTTGAAAGTCTGTGAGCGATGACAAAGGTTGTTCTGCCCTTCATGAGCTTGTCCATACCATCCTGAACGATTTTCTCTGTTCTGGTATCGATAGATGATGTAGCCTCATCAAGGATAAGAACAGGCGGATCTGCGATAGCAGCTCTGGCGATTGCAAGGAGCTGTCTCTGTCCCTGTGAAAGGTTGGCTCCATCACCTGTAAGCATGGTGTTGTAGCCATCAGGCAGTCTCTTTATGAAGCTGTGGGCATTGGCGAGCTTAGCTGCTGCCTTAACCTCTTCATCTGTGGCATCAAGCTTACCATATCTGATATTGTCCATAACAGTACCGGTGAAAAGATGTGTATCCTGAAGAACAATACCAAGTGAGCGTCTAAGATCTGCTTTCTTGATCTTATTGATATTGATGTTATCGTATCTGATCTTACCATCCTGAATATCGTAAAATCTGTTGATAAGGTTTGTGATTGTGGTCTTACCAGCACCGGTTGAGCCAACAAAGGCAATCTTCTGACCCGGCTTGGCATGAAGAACAATGTCATGAAGGACCATCTTCTCATCTGTGTAGCCAAAGTCTACACCGTTAAAGGTAACATCGCCTTCCATCGGCTGATAAGTTGTTGTATCTGTTGCCTTGTGATAATGCTTCCAAGCCCAGTGACCTGTGTGGTGATCAGCTTCAACAACCTCTCCGTTCTTTACTTCTGCATCAACGAGCATTACATAACCATCATCTGTCTCAGGCTTCTCGTCAAGGAGCTTGAAGATACGCTCAGCACCTGCAAGAGCCATGATGATTGAGTTAAACTGCATGCTGACCTGATTGATAGGCATTGAAAAGCTCTTGTTAAAAGTAAGAAAGCTGGCCAGCGCACCAACCGTGAATCCTACAGCAATACTGTCAGAAAGAGCTATAGCACCACCGATCATAGCGCAGATAACGTAACTTGTATTACCGAGCTGAGCATTGATTGGTCCAAGCGCTCCTGAATATGCATTAGCTTTAAAAGCACTCTGGTAAAGCTCTTCGTTGAGTTCGTCAAATTTCTTAATGCTCTCTTCTTCGTGATTGAATACCTTAACAACCTTCTGGCCGGTCATGATCTCTTCAATATATCCGTTGAGTGCACCGATGTTCTTCTGCTGAGCCACAAAGTTCTTTCCAGAAGCCTTTGTAGCCTTAGCTGAGCAAAACAGCATAATGGCAACCATTACAAGAGTAACGCCTGTAAGCGGAATACTAAGAACGATCATGGAACCAAGAACACTGATGATAGTGATAGCCGAATTTAATAGCTGCGGAATTGACTGGCTTATCATCTGACGAAGAGTATCAATATCGTTTGTGTAGATTGACATGATATCGCCGTGTGCATGTGTGTCAAAATACTTTATAGGAAGGCTCTCCATGTGCTCAAAGAGCTCCTCACGAAGGATTCTGAGTGTTCCCTGGTTGATATAGATCATAACCTTTGACTGTACAAAAGCAGCCAGAACACCAAGTCCGTAGAAGCAGGCAACTCTTCCCATCGCTGCAAGAAGCGGAGAATAATCAGTACTGCCGCTGTCGATCATAGGCTGAATATAGCCATCAATAAGTGTCTTTGTAAAAAGAGTTCCCTGAACACTTGAAAATACTGTTGTAAAAATACAGATTACGATCACAATCATATGGATTGGATAATATTTAAATACATATCCCATGATTCTCTTAAAGAGTTTTCCGGGATTTTCTACCTTAGGCCTTGGCATTCCCATTCTGTTGCCGCCATGTCTGCCTTTCACTTCTTTTGTTTCTGCCATTTTGTCACCTCAAATTTTTACTAAAATTCTGATCACGCCGGAGTATCAAAGTCTGCGTCGCCGCTAGCGCCTGTCTGTGACTCATATACTTCGCGGTAGATGCTGTTTGTTGCAAGAAGCTCATCGTGAGTTCCAAATCCGTTAACAGCACCGTCATCCATAACAATTATGCGGTCGCACCCCTGAACTGAGCTGATTCTCTGAGCGATTATAAGCTTTGTTGTTCCGGGTATTTCTTCAGCAAATGCTTTTCTGATCTTGGCATCTGTTGAAGTATCAACTGCACTGGTTGAATCATCCAAAATAAGAATCTTAGGCTTTTTAAGAAGTGCTCTGGCGATACAAAGTCTCTGTCTCTGACCGCCTGATACATTGGCTCCGCCCTGCTCGATCATTGTGTTGTAGCCATCAGGCATTTTCTCAATGAATTCGTCCGCACAGGCCATTCTGCAGGCTCTCTTGCATTCCTCTTCTGTGGCATTCTTGTCGCCCCAGCGAAGGTTATCAAGGACAGTTCCTGAAAACAGGACATTTTTCTGAAGTACAACAGATACCTGATCTCTTAAAACTTCAAGATCATAATCTCTTACATCAACACCGCCTACCTTTACAGAGCCCTTTGTAACGTCGTAAAGTCTGGAAATAAGATTTACCAGTGAAGACTTGGCAGAACCCGTTCCACCGATGATTCCGATTGTCTCGCCTGACTTAATGTCAAGATTGATTCCCTTGAGCACAGGCTCCTCAGAAGTCTGATTATATGCAAACTCTGCATTTTCAAAAACAATACTTCCGTCCTTAACCTCTTTTACCGCATTATCCTTACTCTTAATGCTGGTCTCCTCTTCAATAACCTCTGCAATACGTTTTCCGCTCGCTGATGCCATTGTCATCATAACGAATATCATGGCGAGCATCATGAGGTTCATAAGGATTGTCATGCAGTAGGTCAAAAGACTCATAAGATTACCGGTAGAAAGCTCTCCACCCACTATCATGTGCGCACCAAACCAGCTCACAAGCAAAATGCAGGCATAAACTGTTGCTGTCATTGTCGGCATCATGTATACGATATTGTTCTCAGCCTTTACAAACATCTTGTAGATATTTAATGCTGCATTTTTAAACTTAGTGTTCTCATAGTCCTCACGAACGTATGCCTTGACTACGCGGATAGCAGATACGTTTTCCTGAACGCTCTCATTGAGTTCGTCGTATTTCTCAAATACCTGCTTGAAATACTTTGTTGCTCTGTTCATAACAAATACCATGAGCACTCCCAGGAAAAGAACTGCAAAAAGATAGATACTTGCAAGTCTTGCACTTATAGTAAATGCCATAACCATTGCAATTATGAGCGAAGCAGGTGCTCTCATTGCCATTCTGAGTGTCATCATATACGCATTCTGTATATTGGTAACATCAGTAGTAAGTCTTGTAACAAGTCCTGATGTTGAGAATTTATCTATATTGGCAAAAGAAAAAGTCTGAATATTATCAAACATGGCCTTACGCAGGTTTCTTGCGAATCCTGTTGAAGCTCTTGATCCAAAATAGGCTCCGCCAATTCCGGCCAAAAGTCCCAGAATCGCGATCAATACCATGATACCGCCTGTCTGAAAAATAACTCCCATGTTGTTTCCATAAATACCGTCATCTACGATCTTAGCCATGAGAATAGGAATTACCATCTCGCAGATAACCTCGCCAACCATACAAAGCGGCGTCAAAACTGATGGGAGTTTAAACTCTTTTAACTGTTTCAGTAATGTCTTAACCATCTTAATCTTTGTCTCCTAAATTACTAGTTTCTTGTGGAATATCGCAGCATGTCCATCTGTAACTGTTACGATTCTTCCGTCTTCTCCATAGACTTCATGTTGTCATAAACCCTGTCAAGAAGTGAGCGGAGAAGCTTTATCTCCTCTTCCGACATACCCTCAACCATATATTCATCGGTGTATCTGCGACGCATTCTGTCGTTTTCTATAAACCTGTTACCTTTTTCTGTAAGGGCGATGTTTCTGTACTTCCTGTTATCCGGATCGACAACCACGCTCAGCATCTCTTTTTCCTCAAGTCTCTTAAGAAGTCCTATCGTAGTAGGATGCTTGATATGAAGGGCGTCGGAGATATCTTTTTGTGTGACCTTTTTGTCCCTGTTCTCCCAAAGGTAAGATATCAGGATGAGCTGGGAAAAGGTCATGTCATCCTCTTTAAGATGCCTGTTCAAAATTGCAACAAAGGATTCATGAATAAGCTTAAATTTAAAACTCAAGGGCTCATGTTCCCTGTCTCGGAAGAATTTTCTTCCGTCATCTTTGCATTCCATTTCCACCTCCTTGTTAAATTTAAGGCCACATATCGAAGGCATGATCAAAAGCCGTATTGATTTTGCGCGTTTATGATAATGCATAAAAAACATATGTAGCAAGATACATATACAATAATACGTAGCTTGCTACATAATGTCAACAGTCTATTTATCTTTTAACATTTTTTTAACATTAGAATCTCTTTTATTCTACTGAGCAGCGTACCAGCAGCTCTTTTTTCGTAATTGGTCTTGAGAAAAAATACCCCTGCAGATAATCAACGCCGAGTGTTCGTAGTTTTTCTACATGCTGAGAAGTCTCTACTCCTTCTACCAGGATTTTTCTCTTCATCTGCTTTATCATGTGAATGCAGTTCTCTAAGATTATTTCTCCAAGCTCGCTCTTTTCCGCATCCCACAGAATGCTCTTATCAATCTTGACGATGTCGAATGCAAGTGAAAACAGTGTGTGCATATTCGAATGGCCTGTGACATAATCATCCATTGAAAACTGAAAGCCATTCTCTTTGAGCTTAGCGATTACACCGCTTAAAAGCTCATAGTCACTGGCTGAAACAGATTCTGTTATCTCAAAGTTTATGAGAGATTTTGAAATCCCGTAACTTTCAACGATTTTTAGAATTTTTTCAACAAAGTTATCCTGCATACACTGAAGAACCGAAAGATTTACATTGATGCATTCCATTCCAAGTCTTGTAGGTTCTCCACTCTTTAAAAAAGTACATACTTCTTTGAGAACAAAGTCATCTATATCATCGATATATCCCGTTTGTTCAGCTATCGGAATAAACTCATCAGGATACAGATCCCCAAGAACGCTATCATGCAATCTTATCAGCGCCTCTGCACCATGTAACGTAACTCCATCCGTGCAATAGGTAGGCTGATAATACACCTCAAAACCGCCCTGCTCTAGTCCGTTTGTAATGGCAGCTTCAACTGCCGCTCTCCTCATCAGGAATTTCATTTCGCCACCTTGAAGAATAGTTCCCTCCATCTCTGCAGGCACAGGACTGTCGAGCATATAGATCAGGTCGCTAAGCGAATGAATATGCTTTGGAATCTCTGCAACCATCACGACGTTCGAGAGCTTAATCTCTTTTCCATGAACCTCCCAGTCTTCTTCAAAACGCTCTTGGATCTTTTGCGCCAATAACATAGCGTCCAATTCACCCATACGTAAAGAATCTTCCTGTAAAAGAAAAAGCAATGTATTTGGCGATATGCGATAAACAAAATATCTATGTATTATGGTCTTAATGAAAGAAGCAACTTCCTGAATTATCACCTCCGCATTTGAAAGGCCGACAATTCTCTTGGCAGCATCGGTATTGGTAACCTTCATACAAACAACGTAAAATACACGTTTTTTGTAAAAAAGATTATTAAAATCAATTTTGAAAGCATTCCTATTGTAGAAACCTGTTTCCGAATCAATCTTATCATCCTCATTCTCAACCGACAGCATAAGGCCTGTAAGAGCAAGCGCTTCTGTAAACAGTTCGCTCTTAATATTTATGTCTATCAGCTGGATGATCACACCTGCAAGAGTCAGAACGCAAAAATAAACCAGTGACCAGCGTCTTCTGCGTGTAAGCGCATTCCATGAAACCATAAGATTAGCAAATGCAACGGAAAAATAGGCTATTGCCACAATATAAATTACAATCTCGCCCCAGTTTCTGCCAAAGCTCAGGTCTCTGTTGTAGCTGTAAACAATGCCTGTAACAGGATTTATAATAACCATAAGCTCAGTAATTAGAAACGGTAGGAAACAAGCCACTAAAAAGAATTTCGAGCGTCCCCTGAAAGAGCCTGTAACAGCAAACATATAAGCAAAAAGCATCGGAGCAAGGGCTGTGTGGATAAAGAAATAAATGAAATACAATGCGAAAAGAATTTCATAGCCTCCGGGAATCAGCTTACTTCGCTTTTCCAGGATTTCAACCAAAAGACATGTCAGTGCGTTGATAAACACACAATAATTCATAGCAAGAAAGATTTTGTTCTGATTAAGGTCAGTTCTTTTCTGTACCTTAGTAAAAACAATAGAAGTAAATGTAACAACTAATGCTGCTATAAAAAACGCTATATGGAACAAGTTATCATACGTCATACTCTTTCCCCCATAACGAAAAAAAGCTCGCTTTGCAACCACTTTAATAATAAATCATATTCTCTCTTTTTAACATAAATTTTCTATTAAATTATCGATATTGCAACAATTTTACAATCGAGTAGGCTGACTCCTACTCGATTTCGCACACGAACATTCCGCACTTAGTGCTCCATGTTCTTACGACCGGCAAATGAATTTGTATGCAAGCATCCATTCGCTTGCCGGTCTTGTGCATCAAAAAAGGACGCTGATGTAATCTCATCATCAGCGCCCTAAAAGCACATACAGTGCAAGTATTATAAATCCAGATTAAAGAACTTCAACAAGCTCAATCTTGAAGTTAAGTTCCTTGCCTGCCATCTCATGGTTGGCATCAAGTGTGATCTTGGTGTCATCCTTTGCAGTTACTGTTACAGGGAATGGTCTTCCGTAGTAATCCTGAAGATAAGCCTGCTGTCCAACTACAAGATCCTCTGAGCCCGGAAGCTCTGCGATGTTAACTGAGAAGATTGCCTCAGGATCAGTCTCGCCATAAGCCTCTGATGGCTCAAGGTGAATATCAATGATATCTCCAACATTCATGGTCGCAACAGCCTTGTCAAAGCCATGAATCATCATTCCTGCTCCGCATACGAACTCAAGTGGCTCGCCTCTATCATAAGAAGAATCAAACTGTGTACCATCGTTAAAAGTTCCCTTATAGTGAGCACGAACTGTCTTACCAACGTTCTGTCCCTCAAAATCAGGCTCAACGTGACATCCATGACATCCGCCACAGCCACCGCTCGCGCAGCCGCCCTCATCGTCGCTTCCGCAGTTACCACAGCCGCTCTCTCCGCTCTCTTCATGACCATGATGTCCACAATGACCACCCTCTTCGTGATCTCCACATGTATGACCTTCACCATGATGGTCACAGTTAACGCCTGAGCTTACGAGTTCTCCATTAAGATATGCATTTACAACATCATCTGTGTTTCCGGATGCTCCTGCGCAAACTTCGATTCCGTTTTCATCAAGAGCTGCCATAGCACCACCGCCGATTCCTCCGCAGATAAGTACATCGATTCCCTTTCCTGCAAGAAGTCCGGCAAGAGCTCCATGTCCACTTCCGTTAGATCCGACAACATCAGATGAAACCACTTTTCCATCCTCTACCTCATAGACCTTAAACTGCTCTGTATGTCCAAAGTGCTGGAACACTTCACCATTATCATAAGTTACTGCAATTCTCATGTTTTTCTCCTTTAATACTCACATTTAAACGACAAACATTACTTATTCACGTTTTTTACCCGCGAACTTTAACATTCTAACATTAAAACATTATCCCCACAAGCAAAAGATTCCTTGTATCATGTTCACTAGAAATGAACTTTTCTGAAATTTTGTTCAGTAGAGGATGATTTGTATGGTAAAATGAATAAATAGCAAACAACTATTATAAAATTCAGGGAGATTGCGATGACTAAGATAGTTAACCAGGAACAGTTTAATCAGTCGATGGAAGCTAAGGGAAACCTCTGTTATAACGAGAAAAAGAGACTTCTTTTCTTCGGTCTTCCATGGACATTCACAAGATATGAACTAAGAGAAAATGTTCTTACTACTCTGAATGGTTTCTTCACAGTTCATGAGAATGACTGCTTCATGTACAAGATAAGCGACGTTGAGATCACCAGATCCTTCGCTCAGAGAATGTTTGGTCTGTCTACTATTACTCTTTTTACATCTGATGTAACCGACAGAACCATAATCATGAAGAATATCAAGCACGGAAGAGAGATAAAGGATTTTCTCCTTCAGGCATCTGAATCTGCAAGACTTCGCCGTCGCACTGTCAGCATGCAGAACATAGGCTTCGGTGCAAGCGATATACACGATGTTGACGAGATGGATGAAATTTAAGAAAGGTTCTCATTGAAGCATTGGCATAACGCCTCACTTCAATGAGAACCTTTTTCTTTACTTAGAAATTTGCAAGACCTCCGCTGACGTAGCATGAACCATGTCGTGATGAATTATAGTGCCCGCTGAATCCAAAATCTACGTAGCCATCCTTTACTTTCCAATAGCCGTACACAGGTGAGTAAAAGATGTCGGAGTACCAGAAATCAACTGTTCCTCCATTTACGAGCCACCAGCCGTAGGTCGGCGAACCAAATAAATCTGTGTAGCCAAAATCTACTGCTCCGCCATTTACAAGCCACCAGCCATAGGTCGGTGAGCCAAATAGATCTGTGTAGCCAAAATCTACTGCTCCGCCATTTACAAGCCACCAGCCATAGGTCGGTGAGCCAAATAGATCTGTGTAGCCAAAATCTACTGCTCCACCATTTACAAGCCACCAGCCGCAGGTCGGCGAACCAAACAGATCTGTATAGCCAAAATCCACTGCTCCACCATTTACAAGCCACCAACCATAAGTCGGTGAGCCATAGAGATCTGTGTAACCAAAGTCTACCATTCCACCTGTTATTTTCCACCAGCCATAAGTCGGTGAACAATACAGATCTGTGTAGCCAAAGTCTACCATTCCGCCATTTACTTTCCACCAGCCGTAAATAGAATCGCAGTAAAGATCGCTGTATTCGAAAGCAACTCTTCCGTCAAGAACCAACCACCAGCCATACTCATCGTCGTTGTACAAACCGCTGAAGGAATGGTCGATGATTCCATCCTGATATAGATACCATACGCCATCACCATCTGCAGCCAGGCCATTTATATCAGAATGTTCATTCGTAACTATTGTATTTCCTGACTCATTCTGGTTATCCGGTTTCTCAGGCTCCTTTTCAGGCTCCTTTTCAGGTTCCTTCTCTATATTCTGATTACTCGGCTTCTCTGGTTCCTTCTCTGGCTCCTTCTCAGGTTCCTTCTCCGGTTCCTTCTCTATATTCTGATTACTCGGCTTCTCTGGTTCTTTTTCCGGCTCCTTCTCTGGTTCTTTTTCCGGCTCCTTCTCAGGTTCCTTCTCTGGCTCTTTCTCAGGCTCCTTTTCAGGTTCCTTATTTGAATTTCCATCCTGTTTTCCCTGTCCGGCAGGAGTCTCATCTTCACTTGGACTCTCTGTTCCGCTTGAAGTCCCGGATGCGCCAGGAGTCTCTGTTCCGCTTGGTGTCTCATTTCCTGCAGGAGGCTCAGTTCCGCCTGGCGTCTCGTCTTCTACAGGAGCATCTGTTCCACCAGGCATTTCTGTATCAGCAGGGTTTTGTTGTCCGGCTGATGGTTCGGGCTCCGGTTCCTGCAAATCATCATTATCTCCGGACTGTTCCGGTTGAGGTGCCCTCTCTCCATAAGCAAGTGACATTTCAGATTCAGCAGATGCAGCTTTTGTTTTTGGATTCTGCCCATAAGCTGTTACTGTAAATGTCCACCTGGAAGAAGTCATTACCTGATGGTTGTACTGAGTATCGAAGTATTTATAGCTAGTTCCGGTAACATTTGACGTTCTTGCAAAGAGCTGGTCATCCTTATAGATTCTGACAAAATAGTATTCTGCCCCGGGATTTGCATCCCATGACACGCTACCATCGTCGAGCCACTTAAGATTTGTTGGTACGTCAAAAGAAACTTCAGGCTTTGTGTAATCTATTTCTGACCACTCACTTATAATACCGTCAGTAAAATCTTCATCATTTTCATCTGCGGTTGTTTTTACTCTGTATTTGTATATGCCATCTGTTAAAAACAGATGATAACATTCAGCACTTACCTGCTCTCCATCATTGTCACAGGATATGCCTTTAATTATCTCTGACATACCATCAGGAGCAAGTATCTCAAGCGAGTAATAAGCACCGGCTTTGGGCTGTACAAAATCAATATATCCCGGGTCAGACCAACCAAGGTCTGTCACCACAGGTGGTTCTTCCTGCACTGAACCAATTGACGGTACCGGTGGATCATCCGGATCCGTTTCCGACTCGTCAGGGTCTGTGATTGGGTCATCCGGGCCTGTGATCGGCTCATCTGGGTCTGTGATCGGCTCGTCAGGGTCTGTGATTGGCTCATCTGGGTCTGTGATCGGCTCGTCAGGGTCTGTGATCGGCTCATCCGGGTCTGTAATCGGCTCGTCAGGGTCTGTAATCGGCTCATCTGGGTCTGTGATCGGCTCATCTGGGTCTGTAATCGGCTCATCCGGGTCTGTGATCGGTTCATCCGGATCTGTGATCGGCTCGTCAGGGTCTGTGATCGGCTCATCCGGGTCTGTGATTGGGTCATCCGGATCTGTGATCGGCTCGTCAGGGTCTGTTATTGGGTCATCCGGGTCTGTGATTGGCTCGTCAGGGTCTATGATTGGCTCGTCAGGGTCTTGTACCGGAGTACTTCCGCTTCCCGGTGTTGTTCCGCTGCTGGAACCTGATGATTCACCTGGTGACGATGGCTGATCAGTAATAACCGTTTCATCATTTTCAGGCACATAGCTGGTCTCAGCCATAGGATAATTGCTCATGAATTCATCTGTCAGATAATTGTCTTCACGAACATGATAACCATTCGAATCCATGAAATCGTCCATGTTTTTCAGGAAATACTCCCATTTGGACGGATCATTATGGAAATCCGCATCCCAGGTTGAATCTATGTTGTAATAATAATCTCCATATTTTACGATATCCCAGCCATGAATATAGCTTGTGATTATTCGGGCATCAATGCCATTGTCAAGTGCCATACGGTAGAATAAAGAAGCATATCCCTGACAGACTGCTTTTCCCTCAATAATGGCTGCATAAGTAGAATTCTTTAGATGATATTCACTATCCCCTAAATGATCATAATCGTAGGTGACATTATCTGTGATATATCCGTAAATCTCTTTGATCCTGTCAAGCTCAGATTTTTCTTCCATATCAAATGAAGGATATAAATCATTTAGGTAATCAGTAATCTCCTCTTCCTGCTCAGCACTTGTAAAATGACTAAACTCGAAAGTAGCCGTATACGGTTTCATTTCTCCATATGAATTCCGCATGCAGGAATATGAAATTCTATGTCCAAATCGATTCCATCTAAGGTAATCGCCTTCAGAGCCAACTCCTGTATGTACTTCTGCAATTTTTACAGCTTGTGAAAGATATTCGTAGACATCCTGTATGTTTGAAAAAGTCTCCGGAAGTGAAAGTCTGACGGTAATCTCAGATGTATCTCTCGCTATTTCACGAGTTTTAAGATAATCTCCGAGATCCTCCAAAGAAGTAAAATACCGGGTAGGTGTAGAATAAAAAAGGCCATCACGCCTTCTTTCCTGTCCATCTTTGTTTGCATCAAGCATTTCTGCAAGTTCATCGACAGAAATAACTTCTTCATAAATTGGATTTACTTCAATAAATGAGTAGCTGAGTACTTCAGGCTCTTCGGCATTATCAAAAGCATAAACCTGAGTGCCTAACACTATTACTGATAATGAAATACTAAAAAGAGTTGTAAATACTTTTTGAATCCGTCTGATAACCTGATGTTTTCTCATTTTCTGTCGCCTTAGATTAGAATTGCAGGCAATTCTCCTTATTTTTCTGCGAAAGAATTCTCCCCGGCGAATTTTCTTTCGATGGTTATGCCTTTTTTGACAGGTCCCTGAAAAAAAGCACAAACTAAGTATAACTCTTTTTTTTACCTATTGTCTGAAATAATATATAAAAATCTTTATTTATCAGTAAATTAATTATAAAAGAAAAAGTTCATCTCTAAAAAATCAGAGAATGAACTTTTTTTTCATAATTTATGCTTAAATTTCCAATTTTGATTCAATTCCGAAGAAATCTACAACTCTTTCCTCGCCGCTCTTTAGTTTGATGATTACAGGTCCGTAACCGCCGCATCTTTGCGGGTCTGTGTAAATGATCTCTTTTACAGGAAAAATTTCATCATCCGAAAAATCCTCGAGACTCTCTTTAGTAATAACCTGAGATATCAAAAAATATGGTTCATAGCCATATTGCTTGTCTCTCTTAGTCTCTGCATAGACAACGATAGAATTCTCGCTGTCCGGATTAGTTCCTTTGCTCCTGATAATTCCTATATTCGTCCAACCATCCATGATCGTAAAGGCAAGCTGCTTCTCTTTTCCCATATGATCGTGGCCTTTCAAAACCACAGCTTTGCAGCTTATGTCATTAAAAGCAGAGCCATCCTTAACCGGAGGCCTTACTGAGTAGCTTATACGCTCTGCTTTGTGGATGATCTCAGTTCCGTTGTCAGGAAATCCGAAGGCACCGAGAGTGATGCGCATAGGTCTCCTGAACATCCTGAGCTTGTCTGCTCTTATAATACCACTTGGAACAACAAAGTCCGCAAGGTCAATGGCAGTTCTCCAGTGAGTTTCTGTTTCAGTCTCATACTCAAAGAACTGTCTGCGGTAAAGAATGCCATTTTTCTCTCCATGCCAGAGCACAGCATTTGGTGTATACCATGGAATAGCCGCTTCAAAAGAGACTGAATCATCCATATCTTCGTCTAAATATTCCACAACATACTGCTGCGACTCAACATGAGGGGGACAAGCACTTTCTTTCTTCACATCTATAGTCTCGGAATCATTCGCAGCTTTCGGCGAGCATTCCCATGGGAACTTGGAGTTATACACAAGCTTCCCATAGTTCCAGATGCCATGAAGATCACCTTTATGCTTAACAACCTTGCCGGTACGAAGCTCTGTGATTCCATTTGCCTCATGATTTGCAAAGCACAGCGCCGGTCCGTCAAGTGTTGTCACTTTTGTCTCGTTTTCCTTAAGCTCATCCCAGGTGCCATTTTTCTCTTTTGCCGTCCAGAATGGATGATCTTCAGGAAAATGCAGGCACAAAAGAGCCTTCGCAAGCCACATGGGAGATTCTGCACAGGAGTACCCCTGCACGAGAGGAACAAATGGGCCGTAGAATCCAAGAGTTGGCACGCCATTCCACAAAAAGTCATCTCTTCCAAGGAACTGCAAAAGTGAGCCCGAGCAGATTCTTCTGGCAAGTCCGGGATCCACTTCCGAATTCTTCATCATAAGATTTCCGTCAAAAGAGCTGGTGGCAGCATTTCTGTAAATTCCGCTCCTGCCCCACATATTGGTAAAGCCGTCCCTGTCAAAGAAATCAGGATATGTCTTCATCAGCTCGTTGGAGTTTTCTTCAAACTTTGCAGCAATATAAGGCTCTTTTTCATAACCATACCAGGTGTTCCAAATGCCGGTGTACATATTGAATGCCCAGCAGGAATAGTAGTCAAAGCTCTGGCCATCCCTGTACCAGCCGCCGCCAACATAATAATGAAGAATATTTATGGCATGGTCCCTCATGATATCCTCATCAATCGGATATCCGTTCATATAAAGAAATGCCATATCAAGCATGTTAAAGAGGCGCCAGTTCTGAGGAACCGTATTTGCATGAGCAAAGTCCGTGAGAAAAGCTGCAATCCTGTCCTTTTCCTCTTTTGTGTAGGTATCCCAGATTTCTTCTTTTGAAAGCCACAGGCAGATAACAAGCGCCGCGGTCTCAACCGTCTGCTGATAGCAGGCAACAGGGTTGCCACTCTTATCAAGTTCTCGCATGTCTGAGTAATTTAAAACATAGTTTTCTTCGCCTTTTGTAACAGCATAGAGAACCTGTTTCTTATAATAGTCCCTTACATTAATCCCATTTAGAACAAGCTCCGGCTCGATATGAATAAGCGGTGCAGAGATAAAGAATGATCTGCAGAGCCCCTCAAAGACTTCTGCCTTTTTTCTCCATTCAGGTGCATCCTTTGAAGGATAAGTAACCTCAGTCTCATATCTCGGCATAACAACCGGCTTTTCAATGTCGCTAATATTGTTGAAAATTCCCTCAAGCAGGTACTCTGCTGCCGCGATCCAGGATTTTCTTGTAAGCCCTGTGTATGGGCTAAGTTCATAATCAAGATATTTTTTCTCGAAAGTCATATTATTCTCCAATTTGATATGGGCAAGGACTTAGAGCAAATGACAAATAGGCCATTCCAGTGCGACTACGTCGCAGGGCCTATTTGCACTCGTATCATGGTTTCACGAAATGCGCAGCGTAGTGCGCATTTCTGCAATTTAGTCCAATAATACATACTTGTCTCACTTATATCTCATTACCAGATGAAAAGTTCACGTCCTGTCAGTTTCCAGATTGCCTCAATATAATAGTAATCTCCGTAAATAATCGGGAATTCATGATCCTTGTCGTGATAAGCTGCAGTGCATCTTGTAAGCAGCTCATCATGCTCCGGATCATAATCACAATCAAACTCATCAAGGGCTGAAAGCATCTTCTCTGCTGCCTCAAGGTATTTTGTACATTCATCAGAAAGAACCTTATGAAGTGTAATGAGTCCGCAGCTTGCGATGGCTGCTGCCGTAGAGTCCACGTAAGAAGGCTCTGCAGGCTGGTCAAAATCAACCGGGATAAGTCCGTTTTCCGGGATTCTCTCAATAAACTTATCAGCGACTTTAATAGCAGTATCCAGATATTTCTTTTCCCCTGTATGGATAAAGCTGAGTGTAAAGCCATAGAGTGCCCAACTCTGGCCTCTTGTCCAGGACGAGCCTTCGCCATAGCCCTGTCCGCCGTAGTCTCTTAAAAACTCTCCTGTCGCAGGATCAAATCCTACAATATGTCTGACGGAGCCATCTTCTCTTATGAAATTCTTCATGGCTGTATCAGCGTGTGCAACCGCAATTGCCTTAAATCTTGGGTCCCCAAGCTCCTCAGATGCCCAGTACAAAAGAGGCAGATTCATCATGCAGTCGATGATTGCCCAGCCTGTGGTATCTCTGTCATCTCCCCAGTCATTCCATGCGCGGATGAAATTTCCGTTAAGGTTAAAGCGCCCTGACAGATTTGCTGCTGCAAGAAGTGCTCTGTTCTTGGACTCTTTTCCCTTAAAGAGTCTGTAATTTGCAACCGATGTTGGAAGCCATCTAAATCCCGCATCGTGGTCCATACCGTTGTAATCCAAAAGAGCTGCATCAAGCTTGTTCTCCAAGTCCTCAGCGCACTCTTTGAAAAGGTCATTTTTCGTAGCATTGTAAAGCTGCCACACTGTTCCGCCGTAGAAACCGTTTGTCCACCAGCAGATATCCTTTTTTTCTGACCTGTCATCAAACACGTGATTTTTTGCGGTGTAAGGAATCTTCCCCTTGTTGCGCTCAGCAACCTTAGTCTCTTTTTCAATAATCCTGTTTGCTATCTCTTCCCAATTCTTTCCCATTACTCTGTCCTCAATTATT
>JAEEGL010621957.1_pt1 | contig 19614 bp, 18 predicted proteins | sample 9134231 | NCBI WGS metagenome assembly JAEEGL01 (sample SAMN16246548, study PRJNA631951) | gut metagenome | biome: gut microbiome; feature: rumen; material: fiber-attached | host: Bos | place: Iran: Karaj | collected 2018-10 | reverse complement strand
GATGTGCGGGCCCGGCAGTGTGGGTTGTTCGGGGCCTGCAGAGGGGGCGGCCGGGAGGTGGGCAGCAAGTTTCAGGAAGAAGTGAATCTCGTCCGGAGTGAAGTCCAACAACTTCAGGAAGTTTCTGTTTCTGAGGTTAAATGCCATGTTGTCTTTGATTTAAGATTTAATATTTAAAGATTTAAAATTCAAGAATTCGCAGCTGGCTTCTGGCTCTTGGCTTCTGGCAGCTTCAACCGACGGCTTCATTGCGGACTTGATCCGCAATCTCCGCAACATTGGTAGCTGCCAGTAGCCAGAAGCTAATGGCCAGTAGCCAAAATCGCTGCAAAATTAGTCTTTTTTCCTTTACCTTTCAATTAATTAAACAACTATCTTTGCGCCATGATTATCCTCGACAATGTAGTCGTCACTGACGAATTCCTGAAAGCCCAGTTCTGTTGCTGCTTGCCCCGCTGCAAAGGCTGGTGTTGTGTGGCCGGCGATGCTGGCGCACCTCTTGAAGCCTCTGAAATAGAACAGATTGAAGATAACTTAGAAGCCATCAAGCCGTATATGCGCACCGAAGGCATCAAAGTGATTGAAGACAACGATGTTTATGACTATGACGAGACGGGCGAACTCGTCACGCCTTTAGTGAACGGCGAGGAATGTGCTTTCGTCTACTTTCACGAGAACGGCACAGCCCTTTGCGCTATCGAAAAGGCCTACCTGGAAGGCAAATGCGACTTCTGGAAACCCATTTCATGCCACCTCTACCCTATCCGCTTGGTTGAAAAGGACGGTTTCACCCACATCCTCTACCACGAATGGAGCGTATGTGTGCCTGCCAAACGCAAGGGCGAGCGTGATAGCATCCCACTGTGGAAATTCCTCCGAGCTCCAATGATCCGCAAATTTGGTGAAGATTGGTATGCCCGTTTGGAGAAAATGATCCAGAAAGAATAAACTAATTTAGACATTCTGCCGTTATCATTTTGTATTTGTCGTACATTCGCTACCGTAAACTGTAAGGATTGAAACATCTGCTTTTCATATTAACCCTTGTGCTGTGTACTATCGCAACCTTAGCCCAAAGCGAGGACGCGCCAAAACAAAAGCGTGTTGACTTCTATGGATATGTGGTCACCGCCGACAGTCTCCATCCCATTAGAAACACGCATGTTATCAGTAAGATGGCACATTGTGGCACTATCACCGACCGACAGGGTAAATTCCACATCCAAGCAAGGCAAATTGACACGCTTTGGGTGAGTTGCGTCGGCTATGCACGACGTCTTGTCGCCCTCGATACGACACTCACTACTTCCGACACGCTTGTCATCCGCCTACGCCCTGAGACTATCACCTTGCGCGAGGTGACTGTGCTCCCTTTCAGCAACTACGAAGGTTTCAAGGAGTTTCTCATCTCTATGCCGAGCATTGAGACTCCCGACGAGATAAAACGAATGTATGATGACCTCGATGAGCTTTGGCTGGGTCGTGTCCCTGTGGGCAATGGTAAACCCACCATTACCGCAAATCCCATCCAATTCCTTTATGACAAATATAATGCCTCAGCCCGACGTCAGGCTACACTACGCCGCAACCGTCGTATGTATAACGACGTTTTACGCGAACAAGGTCGCACAGACGAACTTCTTCCCGACTCATTGGATTTTGCCATTAATTACAAATTGTATGAACTCGACGAAGCCGTCGAAAGCAAAAAAAGCAAGAATGAACTTGACACAACAAACGTAGTGGGTAAAATCAAGCCTATGGTTCCGAGAAAAAAATACATCCATTTTGGACAATAAACCATTCCGACTATGACCTTTCGCGACTGGCTCAATAGTATCCTCAACTTATTCTATCCTCGCGTATGTGCCGCCTGTGGAGAGCCTTTGCTCAAGGATGAAGAAACCGTTTGCCTGAAATGCCGCTATTTGCTACCCAAAACGGGCTATGAACTCAATCCCGACAATCCTTTGGCACAAACTTTTTATGGTCGCGTCAAGTTCCATGCCGTGATTGCTTGTTTTTTCTTTGCCAAAACGGGCAAGGTGCAACACCTCATCCACGAGCTGAAATACAAAGGCAACAAGGAAGCAGGCATTTTTCTCGGTCAGCAGTTGGGCGAAACCATCAGGGAGGCTCCTTTATTTCAAGGCATTGATTATCTGATTCCCGTGCCATTGCATCCCAAGCGCGAGAAACAACGCGGCTACAACCAAAGCCTGATGATTGCGAAAGGTATTAACGAGGTTACAGGCATCGCCATTGGCGACAAATTCCTTGTCAGAGGCATCTATACCGAAACGCAAACCCACAAAACGGCCGAGGAACGTTTCAAGAACGTAAAGGACATCTTTGAAGTACGTTTTGCCGACGAGCTAAAAGGGAAGCACGTCCTCCTTATCGACGACGTGCTGACTACAGGTGCTACACTTGAATCGTGTGCGCACCAATTGGAAAACATTCCAGGTATTACCATTAGCGCGGCCACAGCGGCTTGCGCTGGGAATTAATGCTCGTAAGGCTGTCATATTAAGGCAGCCGCTGTTTTTGTTTTTCACAGCGGCTGCCGTGGTACGACAGTCCTACAATTCCTATAATAAATGATTATTCTTTATAGGTTTTCACTTCAGCCTCACCATTGAGGACCATCAGTCCATTCAAGGCCAAGGCCTTCATCTCGTCTTCGCCGGGATAGACATAGACGGGTGCAATCTTCTCGACATGGGATTTCACCAAAGCGCAGAAACCTTTGTCATAGGCCATACCTCCTGTGAGGAAAATGGCATCAACGTCCATACTCATAGCCGAGGCCGCGAGACCACCGACTTCTTTGGCCACTTGGTAAGCCATAGCATTGTAGACCTTCTCCCATTCTTTGTTGCCTGCCTTTACGGCGTTTTCAACCTCAAGGGCATCGTTGGTGCCGAGGTAAGCGACAAAGCCACCTTTACCCTTCAACATCTGGCCGATTTCCTTCTTGGTGTACTTGCCACTGAAGCAGGCATCAACAAGGAAGCCAGCAGGCAACGAGCCAGCACGTTCGGGAGTGAAGGGACCATCACCATTCAAGGCGTTGTTGGTATCGACCACGCGACCTTTCTTGTGGGCACTGACCGAGATACCGCCACCGAGGTGGATGGCGATGATGTTCATATCCTCATACTTGCGACCAAGGTCTTTGGCCAGTTGACGAGCGATGATCTTTTGGTTCAAGGCATGGAAGATTGAGATACGTGGGAACAGTGGGTGACCTGAGTATCGCGCCACTTCGTCCATCTCGTCAACTACGACAGGGTCGGCAATGTAGGCTTTTACACCGATTTCTTTGGCGATGTCGTTGGCGATGAGGCCACCGAGATTGGAGGCATGTTCACCATTGTAGCCTTCCATAAGGTCTTTAATCATAAGATCGTTCACTTCGTAGACACCCGAGACGAGCGGACGGAGCAAACCACCACGACCCACGACGCAAGCCATTTCACTCAAGTCAATACCAGCCTCTTTCAGCTCGCGCTTGATGGCTTCGGTGCGGAAAGGCTTTTGGTCGGCGATGTGCTCATATTTCGAGACTTCTTCGGTGGAGTGCTTCAGGTTTTTCTTGAAGACTTGTTCTTCCCCATCAAAGACGGCGATTTTCGTCGATGTGGAACCAGGATTGATGGTTAATATTTTGTGTGCCATAATGTTAGATTTTTGTGATTTTCAAGTAGTGACGCGATAAATCGCATCACTACCAACCATTTACTTTATGCAAGCATCGCCGCTAAAGCGATGGAGTACAATTTGGTCTTCGACGTGTCGCCACGTGAACTGAGCACGCAAGGCACTTTGGCACCCATCAGCATAGCACCCACTTCGCTCTTATCAAACTTGGTGCAACATTTGTAAAACACATTGGAGGCTTCAAGGTTGGGGAACACAAGGCAGTCGGCATCACCGGCCACGGGGTTCTTCATACCCTTGATGGCAGCTGTCTCGGCATCCAAGGCGAGGTCGAGGCTGATAGGACCTTCCACCATGCAACCTTTGATTTGGCCGCGCTCAGCCATCTTGGCGATGATGGCAGCATCGACGCAAGCGGGAATGCCGGCACTCATCTGTTCGGTGGCAGTCACCATGGCGACTTTCGGGCAGCTGGTGCCTAAAGCCTTAGAAACGGTGGTCACATACTTCAGCAACTGTTGTTTCTGTTTGATGTCAGGAAGCGGAATGATGGCGCAGTCCGAGGCCACAAGCAACTTGTGATAATTGGGATTCTCGATGACAGCAACATGGGCCAAAGTAACATTGGGCGGGCAGAGGCCGCGTTCCTTGTTGAGGATGGCGCGCATATACTTGTCGGTGGGGAGCAGACCCTTCATCAAGATGTCTGCTTCGCCAGCGTTGATGATATCGCAAGCCATAGCAGCAGCCTTTGTGTCAACAGGCTCATGGATGATTTTGAAGTTGTTGGGGTCGATGTTCTCGGATTTGCACACTTCTCTGATGACAGCTTCATCACCAAGGAGAGTGGCTTCGATGAGACCTTCCTTAACGGCAGCATTCACTGCACAAATTGTGTGATCATCATTGGCATAAGCAGCCACAAGGCGTTTCTTAGGTTTGCTGCGCAAAACCTCGAACATTTGCTCTAATTTTCTGATTTCCATAATTTTGTATTTAACGATTTGATATTTAAAATTCCAAATTTCGAATTATATCAAGACTTTATGTCTCGGGATTTTTAGCACGCTTAGTGTCTTTGCGAGGCACAAAGCAATTCAGATGAACCGCAAAAGTACAAAATAAAAGTATTCAAAACAAAGGAAACTGAAACAATAAATAATTTTGCCTTTCAGCTGGATGCTTTGATATGCTTAGCAACCCTTGCCAAAAGGCGAAATCTTCAGATATTTGGAATCGAATCAGTAATAAATAATATTCAAATCAAGCCGTTTTTCCTGCAACTGATCAACGGCACGTTTTTTCACCTTAGTGTTATAAACTTTCAACTGCTTCAACGAAGGAATGTTCTCAACAGGCGAAATGCTGCGTACATTGGTATTGTTGACAAACAAATTCTCCAATTTCTGCAAGTTTGACAATGGTTTCAGTGATTTTACAGGAGTACCGCTGGCATTCAAAGTCACCAAATTGTTCATCTTTGAGAGAGGGCTCAGATCTTTAATCTGAGTGTTCTCGATGTTGAGCAACTCCAACAACGTGCTACTTTCAATAGGCGATAGGTTACTTATGGGATTGTTTTGAGCATTAAGTTCTAATAAAAACTCTTTATCGGTCAAAGGCATCAAGTCGCTGACTCCTTGGTTATTGATGGTCAAACGCTCGAGCCACATTAAACCGATGAGTGGCTCAATGGTGATGATGGGGAATTCAGAGGTAATTTCAAGCTCTCTTAAATCCATAATCCTTTGAAGTTCTAAGGCATTAGGTGTTTCCGACTGAGTGGCGATGGCATTACGGAATATGGCTTGCCAAATCGGGTCGAGACCATTCCACCACTCGGTTAACGCTTGCGTTTGATATACAACTGTCACTTGACGTTGATTCTCTTTCAGTGCTACTACTTGTGTCTTACCAATAGTGGTGCTGTCTGCATCAATCACCTCAATATTACTGTCGTTGACCAAAACAGATAAGTCGTTGACAAGCGTATTCATAATATTGAGATACTTCAAACTGCTCATATCCTTCAAAGGCCTGAGGTCGCTAATGTAGGTATGCGATATGTTGAGTGATTCTAAATTGGCTAAGCCTTGAATAGGCTGCAGGAAATTGATTTCTGTATTTGAGATGTTCAGTGTGCGAAGGTTAGTCAAACGACTGACGGGCATCAAGTTCTGCATAAAAGTATTTCCCGAAAGGTCTAGCTCCTGCATATTAATAATTTGATGCAACTGCTCAGTTGTAGGTTCCGAATCAACTTGTATCTGTTTGGAAAATACGGCTTTCCAATAGATGGGTAGTTCACGCCACCAAGTTTTCAAAGCCTCAGTGTCATAAATGACTAAAGTGAAAGGATTAGTTTGTGTAAAAGCGTTTGCTTCAGCATCATGGATGCCAGAATGGTCACAATAAATTTTGCTCAAACGACGGTTTCCTTTTAAAGATGTAAGATCACCAATAGATGTATTGCTACAATAGAGTTCTCTCAGATTTTCCAGTTCATTCAAAGCCTGTAGGTTGCTGACTGCCGAACCTGATATGTTGAGACTTTGGAGGTCTTTTAGGTTGCGCAGCGGGCCAAGGTCGCGAACGGAAGTGTTGCTGATGTCAATATTTTTGAGTTGTTCAAGTTCTTGCAAAATGCCGATATTAGCAATGCGGGTGCCACCTAAGTTAACTATGGTGAGCTTCGGACAACTTTTCAAATTGGAAATACGGCTAACCTGGGTGTTATTGAGGTTCAGTTTCTGAAGGTTTCTTAAAGAAGAAAGCACACTAAGGTCTTCTATGGTAGTGTTGGCCACTTCGAGTTCTTCAAGTGTAATATTGTATTTTAGGGAAGAAATATCTTCTATTAAAGTGGAATTGGCACGCAATACTTTCAATTTGTTTAGATTACGCACAGGGGAAAGGTCTTCTATAGAGGTTTCCGAAATATCTAACCAAGTCAAGTCTGATAATTCACTGAGCGGTTCCAAAGAGATAATCTCGCGGATGCCGGAAATATCGACACGTTGTTTCTGGGTGACGAGCTTCAGCTTGGCATCAAGTTCAGTGAAACTTGAGAGGGCATTGGTGTTGAGCTCTGACAAAGATGTGCTGTCATCGAGAATAATATCGCTGCCTAAACGATTTTTCCAATTCTGTGACAAACCGTTCCACCAATTGCGAAGTGCCTCTTTTTCATTGATTTTAGTAGTGTAAATGCTGGCTATTTTTATGCTGTTGTTCTGTCGGTCGAGGTTGATTTCGACAAAACGGTTTTTCATATCATCGACAGCTTCGTTAGTAATGGTTTTGGCTGTCAGATGCCGAGTCAGAGAGGCTTTGAAAAAGATAGTACCGTCGTCTCTTGTGTTATTGGCAATGCTTTGTAATTCAAGCTTGAAATTAGCCCATTTGAAAAAGAAATCGATGTCTTTCAGATAGGCCTGTACGTCCTTGTTGATAGGGGTTTTGCGGTTCACATCGAGATCATCTTCGATTTGCACCTTATCGTCAATAAAGATCTTATTCCAGCTTTCTGTAAACACGATTTCCTTTTCCAAAGCCGATGTGGTACTATCGCCGAGGAAGTTCATCGTTTCCTCCAAGTACGTAATCATATTGTTGATTTCGTTTTCATACTTTGCGATTTCGTCTTTGGAAAGTTTCTGAGCGTGACCTCCAAAAGCCATACCAAACAACAATATAGAGAGAATGGCTATCTTTTTCATGGTTGATAAAATTTGATGAGATTGGTTTTTTCCTTTTCTGGCATATAAACGACATTCGACATAAGCCAACCGGAGTTGAGACCCGAGCGGTTGAACCACGACACTTCAAAATACCAGTCCTTGATTTGCAGGACGTGAAATTTGACTGAGTCGACATGCTGGAATACCAGTTTGCCCTGTTTGATTTCGTAGAAAAACAAAGTCAGATAATCGGGTTGGAATTCTTTCGAGGCATAATAATCAACAACTTCAGGATTTTGGAAGACTTTGTAAATATTCATAAAATCGAGTTCGTGGCTCATTGGATGCAGAAAATGCTTTTCCCTTTCAGCAATTTCTCCTTGTGGAAAAAGTTTGTTGAATTCTGAGAAATACACATTTGTAAGCACCCATTTTGAGCCTAAGCCTTCTTTTTCGACTGTCAAGAAGAGCATCACTTTGGCATCTTTACCGTTATACTTGAAAGTACACGACACCTCAGAGAACCATCTGCCGCCGAGGAAGGTCATATAGGTGGAATCACCTTTGGTGACGTCCTCGATAAAATAGCGTTGCAAGTCTGTTTGGGTACCATATTTCTCTTGGTCGAAAAGGATGGGCAGAGACTTACGACGCATTTCGTTGCTGCGGAAATTGGGGTCTTTGGGGTTGAGACGTTCACCGAACTGGTCTTCCTCATAGTTAAATCGGCGCATAAACTGACCCATCTGCTTGGTCATTGCATAAAGCTCTGTTTCGTCCATCTTAAAATCGCCAATGGTTTGGGCGAAAGTATTGCCAACCAGCAGAAACACTATGGCAAGAAACGTGATATTTCGGAGGTGGGTTTTCAATTCGAAAAGTTCTTTTTACACCTATATATCCCCTCTCAAAGGGTAAGCGGAGAGACTTTATGTCTGGAAGGCTTTCCCCTTTGGGAGGGGGAGTTGGGAAATTCAAGCAATGTTTATTACCTATTAGTAGTTTCTTTAACCCTCATATCGCCAAGAAGCACATCCCAGAAACCAATGGTACGGCCTCCAATTTGGGTTTCTTTACGCTTGACGTAGACTGTGATGTCTTTCTTGGTCGTGTCCTTATAAACCATATTGCCTTCTTTGTCGTATCCACGGAAAGTTTGGAAGATGGTAATGACACCTACGTATGTGCCATCAGGTTGGCGTTGCAAGTCGCTGACATATTCGATGTTGTACCATTCGATTTCGACGCGGTCATAGTTGAGTCGCATCAGATGCTCAAAGTACTTGCGGACACGATAGTAGGTGATTTGGTTGGAACCCAACGAAGAAACACCGATTTCGGCATCGCTCATAAAAAGTTCCTCAGCACGATCAATGACGCGGTTAGCCTCGCTGAAAGGCGTTTCCTTGGATCCAACAATTTTTATGTATTTGCTCAGGTCCCTCACCTTTTCCAAGGCAAGGCTATCAATGGCCTGCTTGCGTTCGAAACTCAGTTCGTCCTGTGCCATAGCGCTACCAACAACGCACAAGGCAATCACTAATGTGGCAATGATCTTTTTCATTTCTTTATCAGTTCAAGTTCATTAATCTTTCCATTGGAGTTGTATTTGATTTCGTGCACCTTGTTGGGTGAAATCTTCTGATCCTTTAAATAGTTGAGATATTTCTCGATGGTGGTCGGACGGTCATAATCGTTGAAGCCCACATTCTGACTGATGATGATGAGCACTGGCACATTAGGCGATTCAAACAAACCTAAAGTCTCATTAATGGTTCTGTTGGCTTGGGAGACACTTCCAGCGCGGGCGATGCTACTGAAATTGCGCTCAAGTGTAACATTGGCTGCTTGTGCCTCTTGCTTATTACGTTCTTCTTCCTCTTTCTGTGCACGTTCACGAGCCAATTTTTTCTCCACTTGGAAGAGTAGGTCATCGACTTCAGCGTTCTGCAGATTCCAGTCCTTAATGGTTTGCACACGAGCTTCTTTCTCTTCGAGAGTCCACAAAGTCTCATCGTCGAGGATAGCGTTCAGGTCTTTCACAGCTTGTTCAACTCTTGATTTGTACTCAGCCTCTGCGGCTTCTTTGGCAAGTCTCTTCTTGCTCTTGCAACTAGTGGTACCTCCCAGCGTGACAAAAACGGCCAAAAGAACCATCAATACGGTTGTGATTTTGCTTTTCATTGTATTTCAATTCAAAAATTATAGATTCGAAGATGTTTTTTTCCTTTTTCGACAATACAATAACTCCAATCAGCCTAATAAATTGCAAAAATAGTGCTTTTTTTCGTTGCACATGTGGTTTTACGGCAAATTTAGTGCCAAATTAACCCAAAGGAATTTTCTTAAGGACTTTATAAATAGGTCCAGTAGGCTGCAAGAAGCTTTGGAAATAGATGAGTTCCTTCACATCGGCATGTAGGTAGGTCTTTAGCTCAATAGAATTATAAATCTGAAGGAAAAACTGCTTGTCAACCAACTGTTTGATGCGACATACGGTAAGGTGCGGCACAAAGTTTTGTCGGTCGCGAAGATAACCCAAGTCGTCGAAAGCGTCCAAAAGGTCTGCTTCGAGGTCGAAGAGCTCCTTTGGTTGATTCTTCATACCAAGCCAAAGCACTCGGGGCACATTGTTGCTACCGAAGAGCCCTGTACGATCGAAATCCATAATGAAAGGATGGTGTTGTTTTGCCACTTTTTGGCAGGCTTCAATGATAGCCGGAATGTCGTCTTCAGGAGTATCGCCAACAAATTTTAATGTTAAGTGTATTTGATTGGTTTTAACGTAATTGATATAATGCTCATGCTGCAAGTTTTTCTTCAGCTTCTCGACCAAAGCCGGGAACTCAGTACTACATGGGATTGAAATGGCTAAGAAAGTTCGTTTTGTTTTCATAGGTATGTTTTCTTTTTTATTAGTTAAGCAATCCAAGAGAGTCTATACTTTGTGCAAGTTTTGTGGAAAATACATTCGCTCCTTTTTGGTTCACATGATGACCATTCATAAAGTAATTTGAATCTGAACTAATGTCCATTACAGAAAAATCAAGTAAAGGAATATTATACCTTTGCGATAATTCCTGATATGTGCTTCTGGCATCATTTTCTTCCAAATTGTCCTTAAGCTGTTTGTAAAGAGGAGCATAAACAAAAACCACTGGAATTTCATTATCGCTTGTCTCTTGCAAAAAACGCTCCAAAAGACTTGCTGCTTCTGGCTCGCACTGACCTTTAATTACACCCTTACTGTTAATGATACTTTTAAGATTATTTCCATCCCATTTGGTGTTAGCGTTTGAATAGCCTTTATAATAATCTCCTTTTTGGTCGTGGTGGAAATGGAGGAACTCGCCAATGCCCATTGTTATAAGTTTATAATCTCCCCTATATCGATACATCGGAATATGTTTCTCGGCCCAGGAAAAGCCATACAAATCAAGATATGGTTTTACCAAAGAATCGGTCAAATAAGGATAGTATTGTTCTTTTTCATATCCCTTTGACACAATACGTAGCTCTCTAAAGTCAATGTTGACAATCACTAATTTTGGTTTTTTGTTGTTCCTATTATATAATTGCCAACGTAAATAACTCACACCAAATGGTTGAGCTGAAACACCTAAATTTCGTGCATTGATTTTTAGAACGCTATCCATAATATACGGATTATAGGAGCCGACAGCACGCGAATTTCCAAGAATGACAACATCAGCATCCATTTTTTTATTCATAAGAGCATTCATTGTGTAAAAATGACCCCTTTCCGTCAACCTCAAACCACTACTGACCATTAGGTCGGCAACAATGGCAAGCAATAAGATAATCGCGACAAAAACAACAATATTTTTAATGAATTTAATCATCAGAATTGAAAATATATGAATGACTCAGCTGGCTTCCCAAAAGAAAAAATCATTACAACAAACAGTATGTACACCAACCATTGCCAAATCTTTTTAGTTCCATTAACTTTGAGTGGGCATTCCTTGTTCCGACCCGTCCACTCTAAAACAATGAATACCAATAATATAATTGGCATTGGTAACATATAGGTTGAATTGTAAATCCATGGTGAACGGAACAAGCTTCCATCTGTCATTCCTTGAATATAACCCCAGGCCTGCACAATACTCTCTGCTCTAAAAACAATCCAACCTATCAATGCCAAGAAAAATGTCAGAAGCATTTGTCCAGTTTCTTTCCAAGAAGGAAGAAAGCGACCTTCAGCCACTTGATTGGTGTGTTTTCTATTCTTCCCCGCCAAAATCAATGGCAAGAAAAGAATGGCATGATATGCACCCCAAACAAGAAATGTCCAGTTGGCACCGTGCCATAAACCGCTCACGAGAAAAATAATGAATATGTTCCTTATCACCTTTGCCTTTGAGACACGGCTGCCGCCCAAAGGAATGTAGACATAATCCCTGAACCAAGTCGTCAACGAGATATGCCATCTGCGCCAAAATTCCGCAATATCGCGACTGAAATATGGCACATTGAAATTTCGCATTAGCTTGATTCCAAAGAGTTTGGCTGTTCCAATAGCGATATCAGAATAACCTGAGAAATCTCCGTAGATTTGGAAGGTGAAGAAAATTGCAGCAAGAAGCAAAGTGCTTCCGCTTTGTTCCATATAAGTCGAAAACACTTGGTCGACATACACCGCACAGTTGTCAGCTACCACTATCTTCTTGAACAATCCCCACAAAATTTGACGCATCCCGTCAACAGCAGTATTGTAGTCAAATTCTCGCTTTTTCAAAAACTGCGGCAAAAGGTTGGTTGCCCTTTCGATAGGGCCTGCCACCAACTGAGGAAAAAAAGAAATGAAGGCAAAGAAGGCAATGATGTCGTCAGTTGGCTCCATCTTGTCACGATAAACATCTATCGAATAACTCAAAGCTTGAAAAGTGTAGAACGAAATACCCACAGGCAATATCACCTTCAGCAAAAGGCGGTCCATAGAGATGTGGAACAATTGGGCAAACTCAGTAACAAAAAAGTCGTAATACTTAAACAAAGCAAGGATTCCAAGATTGACAATAATATTCAGCCACATCCACCTTTTGGCTATTTTCTTCGACTCTTGCTTCCCTATGAGAAGGCCACTGCCCCACGAACAGAAAGAAGTAAAGGCTATGAGCAACAAGAATCGCCAATCCCACCAGCCGTAAAATACATAGCTCGCCACAACAATAAACGCGTTTTGCAACTTCAACTGGTGCCCCGACTTGCTAATAAAACGGTCGAAGACAAACCAATAAAGCAGAAACACTATCGGAAGAAATATGGCAAACTGAATGGAGTTGAAGAGCATAGCAACTTCTGTTTAAAGGATACCTTTTGTTTTACCTCACCAACCCCACAGGATACACCAAATAATTTTTATCACAATAGGGAGAACGTTCGTAGAACCAACTCAAAATGGCATACTGCGAAGGCTCTTCACCTTTCGGGAAAGAAGCTTTCCATTGCTTGAATTGTTCCTCTAGGAAAGGATCGGCTGCGAGCATCGTCTTGGCCATAGGCTCCATCTTATAGATCTCAAAATACTCCACACGCTGCAACACATTGTTGAAGAAACCCCATTCAAATAGCGAGCCTTGCATCTCAGGCTCCAACAGGTTCGATAGTAATCGAACACCGTTTTGCGAAGTTTTCACTACTGCCGAACCTTTCGGGAAGGTGATTTCTTTTGTAATCTCCTCGGTATCAGCATATACCACACAGCTGTGACCTTCAGATGGCTTGGACATAAACTCTACATTGCTGAAACGATATGTATTCACTTGTAATGTCTTCTCGCTCTTCAAGAGATTCATCTCAAAGCCATGCGCCTTGACGATGTCGATGACTTCTCCATATTGCGCTGGGATGATGTATTCCTTGGGAATCGACAAGGTCTTTTCAGGACGAGTGGAAAACACCCGACGAACCTTGCGAGTCTCGGGGAATGTCGTGTCATAGGCATAATACCAACCACCTGTGATGTCGCTATGAACCGCATCGAAATGATAGCCTAAGAAATCTTCCCAAATAGTATCATTCAGCTCGGGCTGCATATTGATTGGCAATTTCTTGAGCTTTAAATCGTTTTTCTTGGCCTGAACTAAGGTATTATTGAAGTTTTCCTTATCACCATGAATAATTCTCAGTGTCTCAACGATCATATGATAAGTGGAAAGCACTCTGTCTTTGTAAGGTTTCAGCATATGGGTCTCAAGCAAAATGCCGGGACAATTACGTGCTGTGGTATAGGCTTGTGAAAACATAGCCGAAAAGCTCTCATCATATAGCGAAGCTGTCGGGTCGCCCCAAGGCTGAAACTCAATGTAGCGCGTGATAGGTATGTTTTGTTTGAGCATTGCCACTTTAATTTTTGGCTCCCAAACCTCGCTCAGCCATCGGGTAATGCCTTCATCATAATTGCCGAAGTTTTCAATTGAATAAGTAGTGACATATTGGTAATCAGCACCATCAGTGGCGTGAGTATCGAAAAACAAATCTGGTTCCCATTGATTGAAAAGAGAAGTGAAAGCACGTATTTCAGGTGTTTCGAGTTTAGTGAAATCCCGGTTGAGATTCAGACCTTGCGCATTCACACGCCAACCCATTTGCTTTGGACCGTTTTGGTTGATACGGTTGTAAGGGGAGAAGTTAGCCAAACCGTCAGGACTTAATACGGGGATGAAAATAAAAGAAAAGTCCTTCAATAAATCAGCATTATAGCCGTCTTTCAACATATTGCGAATAAGTAGAAACATAGCATCCTTACCATTGGGTTCACCTGGATGGATACACGATTGGACAAAAATGATGTTTTTTCCACTCTTGCGGATTCTCTTCGGTTGGGTATAGCCGTTCTCATCAATAATCAATAAAGGAATGTCGCGCCCCATTGCAGTAGTTCCAATGTTTTGGTAATGCACTTCCTTGAATTGTTTGGCCAATAGTTTCGCGTAAGCGATAGTACCATCATAACTATCTGTTTCCAAATAGTTTGACTTTTCAAATGTAGTCGTTAAATCAATTTCTTTATTATTACATGAGGCCAATAGAATCAATGCCATAAGAAACGGAAAACACTTCTTCATAATGACTAGTTTTAGACCTACAAAAGTAACATTTTTATGTAGATTTTTCTCATTGCAGTCTTTTTTTCTCAATTGTAAACCAATTTTGCGTATTTTAGCACCTTCAAAAATCATTTATTCCATGAACACTTATTCCATAGGAATCGACATTGGCGGCACCAACACCGACATTGGACTGGTGCGCGACGACGGTCGCTGCATAACTAAGAAAAACCTTCCCACCAACAAATATTTCGATGCCTCCCTTTATGTGGCGGACATCTGCGAACAAATCAAATACTTGATGGCCGAGAATCACGTTGACGCCATCGACGGTATCGGCATTGCGGCACCGGCAGGCAACTACTATACAGGCTGCATCGAGAATGCCACCAACCTTAACTTCAAGGGTATCGTCAATCTTGGCTCGGAATTCCACTCGCATATCGATGTGCCTGTCGTCGTCTCGAACGACGCCAATGCCGCGGCTTACGGCGAACACGTCTACGGCGGTGCCAAAGGCATGAAGCATTTCGTGATGTTCACTCTCGGCACAGGTGTGGGTAGCGGCATTGTCGTTGACGGCAAGCTGGTACACGGTAAGACGGGCGGTGCTGGTGAACTCGGCCACGCCATCCTCATCCCCGATGGCCGTCCTTGCGGCTGTGGACGCAAAGGCTGTCTGGAGACCTATACCTCCGCTACAGGCATCCGCCGCACCGCACTCGAGATGATGCAAGGCACCCCCGATTATGTCGGCGCGCTATCACAAGTGCCGCCCGAGGAGTTGACGAGCAAGATGGTGGGTGATGCTGCCAAATATGGCGACCCATTGGCCATCAAGGTCTTTGAAAAGACGGGCTATTGGCTGGGCATTGCCATGGCCAATGCCGTGGCCTTCAGCGGTCCCGAAGCCATCTTCCTGATGGGCGGTCCCGTGAAGGCCGGCGAAGTGTTGCTGAAACCTGCCCGCGAGTCGTTCAAGAAGCATCTGTGCTTCGTTTACGATGGCAGCGTTGACGTTCGCGTTTCCGAACTGCCCGACAATGACGCAGCCATCCTTGGTGCTGCGGCGTTGACAAAAGCATAGGTGTAAGAGCTATGATGGGTAACAGAAAAAGCCGTCAATGACGGCTTTTTCGTTTATTTTTCGAAGTTTTTATCCAAAAACTCCTGAGCTTCTTTCATACCTCCATCACTGGCCTTGCGCATAAGAAGCTTTGCATAAGATTGATCTTGCGCCACGCCGTCTCCATTGTAATACAATACACCAAGACGGTATTGGGCATTGGCGATATTATGGTCGGCGGCTTGGGTGAGATAATCCACGGCTTTGGCCATATCTTTCTCTGTACCAATACCATAATAGTAACAGTCACCCATCTGTGAAATCGCATAAACATTGCCAACATTAGCAGCATCTTTCCACCATTTGACAGCGTTTTTCTCGTCTTTTTCTACGCCAATGCCATAGAAATAGCAATTGCCAAGGTTCAGCATAGCCTGGTCATCTCTCGTAGCGGCTCCTTTTTGGTACCATTCAAATGCCTGCTTGGGGTCAGCCTTGACGCCAATACCCAACCGATAGAAATTACCGACTGAATTGTAGGCCGGACCGTTATTTTGTGCCGCTGCTTTTTTATACCATAACAAAGCCTCTTTCATATCCTGTTCCACTCCCCACCCCTTCTCGTAACAAACACCGAATGCATATTGGAACTTGGCATCACCATGCTCTGCTTTATATCGGATGGAATCTATCTGTGCAGCTACTTGATTTCCTACCGACATATTTCCTCCTTGCAATTGGCTGAAATCAAGTGGCTTGCCTTCTTCTAACTTCAAAACAGGACCATTTGGGTTATTTGCTGCGGTTTGATCAACCCCGTCTTTGTTTTGAATTTGCACCTGTTGCATCGGAGCAACGGGCACACCTTGTGGCACAAATACTTCTTTATCTGTAGGTTGCACTTGCTCTTTTTTCTCTTTCTGACCGCAAGCGACAAACATCAATGACACGGCAAATAAGAAAAGGACTCTTTTCATATTCTCTGATTTTAGGCTGCAAAAATACACTTTTTTCTCGTTCATTTTCCACGTGAAACAATCACTTCACCTGAAACCTTACACCAACGTAAGCACGCACGCCTGACAATGGCCCCCAAACCATAGAAGCATCAAAATCTTTGCTTGTCGGGTTTTCAGCCGAGATGATGGGGTATTGTTGTTTGTAGTTGGTCAGGTTCTCTCCACCGATATAAAGTTCCCAATGTTCACCTAACTTTTTCATAATCTGCGCATTCATAATGACATAGAATGGCGAACGACGGATGTCCTGATGGTGGGCCACAGCGGTGGTGTTGCCACTCAGGTCGGGCACGCGGCTGTCGCCGTTGAACTGCGTCGTGAAGTCGAACTGCCAAGTGCCTGGTGCATATGACATTGTGACCAAACCCTTATAGCGGTTGACGAAAGGTTTCTCACGTAGCGTGTCGTTGATGGTCATCTTCACATCGTTGTAGCGGAAGGCCAAAGTCAGGTCGAAGTCCTTGAAGATCTCGCAGTTGGCCTCGATTTGGGCGCTGTTGGAATACGACTTGCCGTTGAGGTTGTAGATGCGTATTTGGTGGGCATCGGCATCGCGGTCGAGGACGATTTGGTTGATGAAATCGGTGCGGTAGAAATCCACCTGAAGGATGAGTTCGCGCCAACCCATATGGAAGTCTTTGGTCAAATTAATGCCATAATTCCAAGCGTCCTCCATTTTGGGTGTGTCCAGAAAACTGATGACACGCGATGAGGCCAGCATAGTGGAATTTTCCGCCAAGACGTTAGGCGAACGATAGCCCTTGCCAGCCGAAAGGCGCAGCGCAAAGTCATCATGGGTCTTGAAGCGCACATGTAAACGAGGCGTGTAGAGCATCTTTTTATAGTAGGTGTTGTAGTCGGCGCGGAAACCTGCAATGATATTCCAGTGGTGGTCGTCGTTGAAAGCATATTCAACAAAAGCACCTGGGACTTGTTCTGTGCGTTGTAAAGTACTGTCTTCCAGATGTTCATCGTACTTATCATAGGTATAGCTGGCACCTATAGAATACGAGTGTTGGTCGTTGAAGAGATAGGAGTCGAACAACAGGTTACCGTAATAAGAGAGTTGGTTGGCATTGTAGTCGGTGAGGCCGTAATAGGAGTTCACTTTGTGGTATGTCACTTGATGTTGCATTCCGAGGCTGGTGTCTTTGCGATCGAAGTGGTAGCCACCCTTGGCAAAAGCCTCGTAACGTTCGGTATTGATATTGATGCCATACTGGTTATAGCCTTCATCAAGACGATGTTTTGGGTCGAAGTCCATCTGTCCGCCGAGACGGTTCTCTTTCAACGCTTTAATGCCCAACTTACACCCGAAACGTCCTGTGTGAGGATGGTTATAACGCAGGAAAACATTATATTGCGTGGTCATAGGGTCGTCCATAAAAGAGTCGCTATTGCCGTCCATCTTCATAAAGTTGTGGCTCATATGGCCAAAGAGCATAATACCATCTTGTTTTCCCACCTTGGTGCGGACGTTGAAGTTAAAGTCCGTCATAGCCATAGTATTGGCATAAAGGTTGAAAAACACTTTCTCACCCTTGTTGGGCAGAGGCTCCTTGTAGTCCACATTAATTTGTCCCGTGATAGACTCATAACCATTTCTGACTGAGGAAGTTCCTTTGGATACCTGAATGCCATTCATCCAAGTGCCAGGCACATAGTTCAAGCCGAAAGTCGAGGCCAGACCACGGAAATTGGGAATGATTTCGGTCATCATCTGGGTGTAGATCCCACTCAAGCCGAGCAACTGGATTTGTTTGGCGCCTGTCACTGCATCGCTATAGGCAACGTCCACCGAAGCGTTGTTCTCGAAACTGCCCGCGAGGGTGCAGCAAGCTGCACGTTTCAGGTTCTCTGAGGTGATTTCTTGTACAGCCATAGCTTTGATGGGGTTGATGTATGAGGCTTTCTGTCGCGCCGCGATTTCCACCTCGTTGAGCATATGGACGGCCTTGAAGACATGGTCGTAATGCGCAGGCTCCACCATGTGGTGAACCGTGTCGTTCTCATAGCTGATGTAGCTGAATACGAGGCAGCCAATGCGCTCGTGCAGCGGAATTTTGTAGTGTCCGTTGGCATCGGTCACGGTGCCTTCGTTGACGATTTTCCAATATACGTTCACGCCAGGTAGCGGGGTGCGTTGACCGTTTTCAGCTTCTTCATATACGGTGCCTTCGATGAAGCCTTGGGCAAATGCGCCCGTGGCGAAGGCGAATAATAATAGGGTAATTAGGGTGAGTTGTTTGGTTTTCATTGGATTATTTAAGATTCAAAATTCAAAGATTCAAAATTGGGTTTGTTGTGGAGATTCCCTTCGGGAATGGAGAACTATTTGTTTTGTTAACTGCGGCGGAAAAAACTTGTTACCTAATTGTAGCATTACCAACCGCCGCATGATAAATAATACTTAACTCCATTCCCCGAAAGGGAAGTTTCTTATTATCTCAGAAAACCAAAGGATTAAGCTTCAGCGAAGAAAAGTACACAATCCGTTCTCGCCCCGAAAGAAACTTGAGTGTCTTTTTCAGAGAAAATTTGTTGAAAGCCCCACTCACTTGGTTGCACAAGTCCGTCAAGTCAAGAAAGGGCAGGATAAAGGATTGAATGCTGATAATCAGGTGTTTGTCAGGTGAAAAAACAAAGTTGTCGGTAAATTGGATCTTGCTGTCGAAGTCGTCGCAGCAGCATTTGGCATTGAATTGGAGTCCATCCAATTGCCAAAGGTATGCTTCGTTTTCTTCGTGCTCATATTCATGATCGAGGCAATGCAGACAATGGTCTACCACTGCACCAAAGCTGCCCGTCAGCTGGTGGTCTTCAGTGCAATAATGGAACTTCACGTCCCATCCGACCGAGACGAACAGCACTGCAAGGGCCATCAAAAAGGAGCCGATTTGCAACAACCGCTTTTTCATGGCGCAAAAATAGGGAAAAAGGTGCAATTGTGTCGTTTTTTTCTCTAATTTCGCGTTTGGGGACTATGGCTAATGGCAGCTTCATCATATTTGTGAAATTCAATTTATTTATGAAGCAACCATAGGAAATCCACCCAACAATTCAACAATTCAACGATAAACAATCAACAACAATATGGCCGACGGATACTT
>JAEEGL010540929.1_pt1 | contig 19615 bp, 17 predicted proteins | sample 9134231 | NCBI WGS metagenome assembly JAEEGL01 (sample SAMN16246548, study PRJNA631951) | gut metagenome | biome: gut microbiome; feature: rumen; material: fiber-attached | host: Bos | place: Iran: Karaj | collected 2018-10 | reverse complement strand
GACAGCACCGAGTTCCGAGGTCTGGAAGGTAATGTCACCCTTCTGCATGGCCCGCCGGACTTCTGCCACATATTCCGCATTGGCGTCGTTGGAGCCGCTCTTGCCGCGGGCTCCGGTATACTTGTTGAAGACAATGCCGCCGCCGAAATACGCGCAGTTCTTCGGATCATTGACTTCCGGATAGTTCGGATCAAAGGCTGCCGACACATCGCTGGACAGCATCTTCGACCTGGTCAGGCAGTCATTCAGGGCCACCAGGGATTCACTGCCCTGCATGGCAAGAAGCCTTGCCAGGATGCTTTCGAACCAGCGGGACTGCATGCCGGTCGCGCCGACCGAACCGATTTCCTCCTTGTCCACGAGGATGCAGCAGGAAGTTCTTTCCGGCTTCTTCATTTCGAGGATGGCCCGCATGGATGTATAGGCACAGACCCGGTCATCATGGCCGTAGCCCAGTACCATGGAACGGTCCAGGCCGTAATCCCGCGGTGCTTCCGCCGGCACGACTTCGATTTCCGCGGAAACAAAATCATCTTCCTCGATATCGTACTGCTTCTTCAGCAGGTCCAGCAGGTATGCCTTGACCGGGTCTTTCTCCGTATCCTTCATCGGGATGGATCCGGCCAGCACGTTCAGCGCTTCGCCTTCCACGACGGTGGCTGCCGGTTTTTTCATCTGTTCACCGGCCAGGTGGATCAGCAGATCGCTGATGCCGACCACCGGGTCATCAGCCTTCTCACCGATGCAGATTTCCACGGCAGTGCCGTCGGTTCTGCACACGACGCCGTGCAGTGCCATCGGCCGGGCAACCCACTGGTACTTCTTGATGCCGCCATAGTAGTGCGTGTCCAGCAGCACCAGGCCGTCCTTTTCGTAAACCGGATGCTGTTTGAGGTCCAGCCGCGGCGAATCAATGTGCGCGCCGAGGATGTTCAGACCGTCGGTCAGCGGCTTTTTGCCGATCACAAACAGGCAGAGATTCTTGCCGCGGTTCACCGCGTAGACCTTGTCCCCGGCCTTCAGCTTGCCTTTTTTCGCGGCCAGGTCCTTGAAGCCCTGCTGTTCTGCCAGGGCCCTGGCTTCCTTTACAAATTCCCGTTCGGTTTTTGTCCGGCCGAGGAAGGTGCGGTACTCATCACCGAAGGTCATGATCGCGCTGATTGTCTTCGCATCAGCCTTTTCCCATACTGTTTTCATGTTCTTCCCTTTCCATGTACTGTTCAAACGGCTTCAGCAGCACCCTGCTGCCCTGCAGCTGCAGGCGCTGTCCGGCTTCGGTGTTTTCCAGCAGCCGGATTCTGGCAATTTTACGGTACGTTTCAACAAGCGCCATTTTATCATACGGAACCAGACACGTCACGGTTGTCTCGTCCGGATACAGCCGGCGCAGTATTTCTTCTGTCAGTTCAGCCATGCCGGCACCGGTAAAAGCCGATACCGACAGCCCGGTGATATCGGGATCGATGCCTGCGTCGGCCTTGGTGAATACCCGCAGCACCGGCACTTCGCCGGCCCCGATCGCTTTCAGCGTTTCCTCTGTCACCTCCGCCCGATACTGCCACTGCGGGTCACTGCCGTCAATAACGTGCAGAACCAGGTCCGCTTCCCGTACCGATGCCAGGGTAGTATGGAAAGCCTCGATCAGTTCGTGGGGCAGATTGGACACAAACCCGACCGTATCATACAGCAGGAACTCTCCGCTGCCGGTCCTTATCCGCCGGACACTGGTGTCCAGGGTCTCGAACAGCCGGTCCTCCGCCGTCACCTCGCGGCCATGGCTGCCCAGGGTCAGAAACGCGTTCATCAGGCTGCTTTTGCCGGCGTTGGTATACCCGGCCAGGGCCACCCGTTTCAGCCGTGTCCTGGTCCTTCTGTTTTCGAGGGAGGACTGCCGGCTTTCGATTTTCTTCAGCTCGTCCTTCAGCTGCCGGATGCGGTTCTGATACCGCCGCCGGATCAGTGAAGAACGCATTTCACCAGCCCCGCGGTTGCTGAAGGAGCCGCCCCGGGCATGTGTTTCCGCCTCATCGCTCTGCCGGATCACGCCGGGCAGGGCATAGGCCAGACGGGCTGCCTCAACCTGCAGTTTTGCCTGCCGGCTGCGGGCCCGCCGGGAGAAAATCTGCAGAATCAGCGCTGTCCGGTCGATGACTTCGACCCCGCACGCCTCGGCAACATGTTCGGCCGCCGAAAGCGATACCGGATGGGCAAAGACAACCATCTCCGCTTCGGTTTCCTTTACCGCCGCCGTCAGTTCCTGCAGCTTGCCGCGCCCGAACACGGCAGCCGCGTCAGGCCGGTTCAGCTGCTGCAGCACGGTGCAGACCACTTCCATTTCTGCCGCCCGGCATAATGCTTCGGTTTCTGCCAGCACGGGTTCGGCTTCGCTGAGCCGGGAAAACACCCCGGCCAGGATTACCTGCTTCATACCGGCACCCGTCCCGGTCTCACCGCACCGTAGGGATCCGTATTCTCCGGCGTATCCATGCGGCCGGCATTGGCGGCAAATTCATACCTGCGGACTTCTTCCCCATTGTTTCCGGCGGCCGCGAAACCGCATCTGTTCAGCAGCGCGTGCCCGGCTTCATTCTCCGGGATGACCGCTGCCTGCAGGTAAGCATAGCCGTCCTTTTCGGCCAGTTCCATCAGGGCCTTCAGAATTCTTCTGCCATAACCCTGCCGGCGCCGGTCGGGCGCTGTGCATACGAGCACCGAACCGCCCCAGCCGGCATCCCCGGTGCAGCTTCTTTCATGGATGCAGGCCAGCGCGCAAGGGACATCATCTTCCAGCAGGACCAGCCAGGGCATATCTGCCTTTGCCTGCCGGACAGTTTCAGTGAACTTCCGGTTATCCAGGGGTTCCTGCCGCCGGAACGACCGGGTATGGGTCGTATACCAGTTCAGCCACCACCAGACCGCAAAAATATCTTCATCTTTCAGCATCCGGATCATTTTTCAAACACCGCCTCTCCGCCAAGCACAGTCATCCTGATGAGGACCGGCGATATCTCCTTTGCCGGACAGGCAGTAATATCCCTGTCCAGGACAACGAAATCAGCCAGATACCCTTCCTGCAAGCGGCCGGTATCACTTCCCATGCCGATAAACCGGGCTGCTTTGGCTGTCAGGGCCTCTATTGTCCGCTCCGTGCCTTCCGGATCTGCCGCGATCAGGCTAAGCGGATCAATGCCGTCAGCCACATACGGCAGGACATATGGATCTTTTGCGCTGCCGGCCGGCATAGCGCAGTACAGACCCAGTCGTTTGATCTCATCCAGCTGGTCGGGATGGACCTTCCCGCCGCAGATCACGGCATCACCCAGCAGGTTGCCGGGCAGCACCGTGTCCCGGAAGACGGTCAGGATCTGGTCCAGGGCCGCCGGGGTGCTCACTTCCGCAAGGACCGGGGTGTTGAACTGTCCGGCCAGTCGCACCAGCGTTTCCGCTTCTTCATCGGTATAGCAAAGGCTTCCGGCTTCGTCATTCAGGACGAGCATCAGCGGTCCGGCACTGAAGAATTCATCCCCGATGCCGGCCCCATAGCCTTCATCCAGAAAAGCCGCGTAGTCGCGCTCATCACGGAAGCGGCACTGTTCGCCCACCCGCACATGCAGGCGCCCCTGATAGGCCAGACGCATGAACAGGTCCATGGTGTCCTCCCAGCCGGGCTCCGTAAAATCCTCACTGCCGGCCGCGGTGATGCCGGCTTTGTTCATCCTGATGCCATAGGCAGCCAGGGCTTCTTCCGCCGGCAGCGTTGTATTCTCCCGGCTGTTTTTCAGCATATGCGTATGGATGCTGATGAAACCCGGCAGGACAAAACCGCCGTCCAGATCCGTCAGATCATCCGCTTCCGTCAGCAGCTTCCGGATTTCCGCATCACTGCCGAACCTGGCAAAGCGCTGATCATCCACATAGAAACCGGTTTCCTGCCGGCCGTATATGATTCCGTTGATAAAGCCTGAAGCCATGTTGTTTCCTCTTTTCTATCCTGAATCAGTATAGCAAAAAAGGAGGAAACTTCCTGTTGAAGTTCCCTCCCCTGTTATCCTTCCGTGATCAGTATTACTTTCTGACCGGCGGTTCCGTCAGCTTGTACGGATCCAGGACTTCGTTGAGCTGTTCTTCAGTCATGATGCCCTTCTGCACGGCAAGCACCTTGACCGGGACATTGGTCTTCAGCGCTTCCTTGGCAAGGTTGGCCGATGCCTGGTAGCCGATAATCGGGGCCAGGGCTGTGACGATGCCGACACTGGCGTGCAGCAGGTCATCGCAGCGCTGCTTGTTGGCGGTAATGCCCTTGACACAGTTCTCCGTCAGTGTATCGACCGCGTTGGCCAGGATTTCGATCGACTGGAACAGCGAGTAGAAGGTAATTGGTTCAAAGGCATTCAGTTCCATCTGACCGCCTTCGGCAGCCATGGCGATGGTCACATCATTGCCGATCACCCGGAAGGCAGCCTGGTTGACCACTTCCGGAATAACCGGGTTGACCTTGCCCGGCATGATGCTGGAGCCGTTCTGCATGGCCGGCAGGTTGATTTCGCCGATGCCTGTCCGCGGACCGGAGGACAGCAGCCGCAGGTCGTTGCTCATCTTGGACAGCGCTACCGCCGTATCTCTGACCGCACCGGATACCGCTGCAAAGCTCTCGATATTCATGGTGCCGTCAATCAGGTCTTCTGCCTGGGTGAACTTCTTGCCGGTAACCTTGGAGATTTCCTTGACAACCGTATTGAAGTACTTCGGGTTCGCATTGATGGCTGTACCGATGGCAGTGGCACCCATGTTGAGGGCGGTCATTTCCTCAGAAGCCTTGCGGATTCTCTGGCGGCCTCTTGCCACGGCTGTGGCATAGGCATTGAATTCCTGGCCCAGCCGCATCGGGACAGCGTCCTGCAGCTGTGTACGGCCCATCTTCAGAATGCCGTCAAACTGCTTTGCCTTCTTCAGCAGTTCCTTTTCCAGCGTGGCCAGGGACTTGTCCAGTCTGTCCAGCAGGAACAGTGTGGTGATCTTGCCGGCCGAAGGAATGATGTCATTGGTGGACTGGCCGCGGTTGACATGATCATTCGGGTGGATCATATCGTACTGGCCCGGCTTGCCGCCCATGCTGACGATGGCGATATTGGCAATTACTTCGTTGGCATTCATGTTCATGGATGTGCCGGCACTGCCCTGGATCGGGTCAACGATGAACTCATCGAGATATTCACCGGCAATGATCTTGTCGCAGGCCGCAATGATCACTTCAGCCTGTTCCGGGGTCAATTCCTTGGCCTTCATGTTGGCGATGGCACAGGCCTTCTTCAGCTGGGCCATGCTGCGGATGAATACCGGGTTCATCCGTTCACCGGTAATCGGGAAATTCTCCTTTGCCCGCAGTGACTGTACCCCGTACAATGCATCGACAGGTACCTGTTTTGTACCGATGGAGTCTGCTTCAAGACGGAAGTTTTCTGTTTCCGAAACTGTGACGCTCTTTGCTTTCTTAGCCATTATTTTGCCCTCCAAAAAGTAAGCGCTTACTTTTTCTTCAATTTCACTATAAAAACTTCTTGCATTATAATCAACCCCGTATAATATTATAATTAATATTAGATAATCAATATATGATGCAAATCGAGGTGAAACCATGGCTGATCTCTTCCATCATAAGAAGCTGATCGAAACGATCAGTGAAGAACAAAGCTTCTCCAAAGCCGCAAAAAAGCTCTATATTCCGCAGCCTTCACTCAGCGTAATCGTCCGGAAAATCGAGGAGGATATCGGCATGCCCCTGTTTGACCGGACCACCAAGCCGATCCGTCTCACCGATGCCGGCCGCGAATATCTGCGGACAGCCAATGAAATCAAATTATCCGAACGCGCTTTTGAAAATTATATTGACGCCATCAATAATCTGCAGAACGGCTACCTGCGCATCGGTACGAACCAGATGCTGTCCGATCTTGTCATGCCTGCATTTCTCTCCGTCTTCATGAAGGAATACGACAAGATCCGGATTGAACTGCTGAATGCCGACTCCACCACCCTGGAAACCCAGCTGATGGAAGGCAAGCTTGACCTGGTTATCGACAATCATCCGCTGGATAAAAATATCTTTGACCAGCGTGAACTCTATCATGAAAGCATCCTGCTTGCCGTACCGGCCGGGATGCGGCGGCCTGAGCTTGAAGGCCAGTGCATGAAGGCCGAGGAAGCGGCCAATCTCAGCAAATGCGACAAGAAACCGGTGGATCTCAAAGTATTCCGGGATGACCCGTTCATCCTGCTGACCAAAGGCAATGAAACCCGCCAGCTGACGGACAATCTCTGCAAACAGGCCGGCTTTACGCCAAATATCCTTCTGGAAGTTGACCGTCTGACCACCATTTACCGTTATACCGCCATCGGGACCGGCATATCCTTTATCAGTGATACCCTGCTGCGCTATATCAACTGGACGCCGGATTCCATCGTCTACTACCGGCTGCCGGAAAAGGTATCCACCCGGCCGGTCTATATCTCCTACAAACACAGCCGTTATTATTCCCGGGCGATGGAACTGATCAACGAACGGCTGGATGAATGGTTCCAGAACATCTGACTGTTGTGACAAAAAGAGAAAGGTGACAGACAATATCTGTCACCTTTTTATTTCCAGTACTGTTACAGTTCGCTGCTGCTCAGACCGGCGGACTGTGAAGCAACCGTCAGATTGCCGTTCCTGATGCGGATCTGGTCCAGCATCTCCTTCTCCTTCTCAGTGTCCTTCAGGCAGATTCTGTAGGTGATCTGGTACATCGCCCCAAGATTCACCGTCTTGAGTCCTTCCTGATGCCAGGCAGCCGTATACTGATTCAGAATATCTGTAAACAGTCCGGCGCTGTCCAGGTCTTCCGGGATGGTAATTTTAAGGATCCGCTCAGCCGGGTCATTCTGCAGAAACGGCAGCCTGGTCACCAGCCACAGGCAGAGCCCGGCAGTCAGCGTCATGACCAGTGCGAAGGTCACATACCCTGTGCCGCAGGCCAGCCCGGCGGCCATAGCCAGAAAGACCACCGCAATGTCCGAAGCCTTGCCGGGCAGTGACCGGAAACGGACCAGTGAGAAGCTGCCGGCAATAGCCACTCCGATCCCCAGACTCCCGTTGACCATCAGGATGACCCCGGCCACGATCAGCGGCAGCACCACCACGCTCATGAGCAGGTTCGCTGAAGGCCTGAAGGCAGAGCGGTAAATCAGGGCTATGGCAAGACCGCACAGCAGGCTGATGCCGAACGCGGTCAGTACGGATAATAACTGAAGTCCGGATGATGTCCCGGTAAATATGGATGTAAACATTTCGATTCCTCCGTTTTCTCCTGTCTGATCAGGCCGGACAGGGCGGCAGTGTGTGTTATTCTGTAAACTCTTCCGTATTTGGAAAAGGACGTTTTCTGCAGACGCAGATGACTGAGGATTTCCGCCAGCCAGAGCGGATACGCATCCTGGAATTTGATTTCCAGAATCACTTCACTGTCCATGGCCAGCAGTTCCTCCGGGCTTTGCGAACTGATATCGAGATCATCGAGCCGATAGCGGATCCGGCGGTCCATGGTTACCCGCAGATCAGGGTTGAACGCGCCTGACCAGGCCTGCCGGTCATATGCGATATATGCTTTGGGCACCGGCCGGTAACTTGTGAACATGTAATCCAGTTCCCGGCCGATCTGCCCTTTTTCCTTCAGTCCCTTACCCTTCAGGCAGGCCGGTATCTCACCGGTTTCCAGGGTGATCCGGCGCTTGAAGACAATCCCGTCACTCTTTTTCTTCATTTCAAGAAACAGCGGTCCCGCCGCACCCGGTTTCCCGTATGCCCGCAGCCGGAGTTTTTCCTTATACAGAGGTTTTTCCAGGGAGCGGATGATCATCCGGTCATCCGGACTGTCGAGATAAATATTCCGCAGGGTATATTCCGGCCGGGCATCCGGTTTCAGATACGGTCCGGCCAGTTCCAGAAACGCTGCGGCCTGTTCTTCACTGAGGCCGTATTTCTGTTCCACCCGGGCAAACACCTGTTCGTTTTTCATGGGTGTACCTCCTTGACACCCAGATCATAAAAAAACAATCTGTTTCCGGATTGAATACAATCTGAATTCTCTGTGAACATCAAAAAGAACGGATTTCTCCGTTCTCAGTTCATTTTCTTTTCCGGCTTTTCGATGATCCGGACATCATGGTACTGTTCCTGGAACCCCACGGCATCGATGATCTCCTGACGGGTCAGATCGTGATCCGCCACCACCCAGCGGCAGATCTCATCATCCGCGTGATAGATCAGGGCGGCCACTGTTCCGGTAAACTGTTCCACCGGTTCGGCCGGGCCGATCACATAGGCATCCTGAAATTCCCCTTCTTCCTTCAGGCACTCCTCCACATATCCGTAATTGCATGTGTAGACCGTATCGGGATAGTGTTCATGCAGGGAACCATATGGCCGGTCTACCGTTACCGTCACTGTCCGGCCGAGATTCTTCCGGCCCAGCAGGAACTCCATCGGTATGCTGCGCACCCCGTCCCGCTCGGTTTCCGGGCCGCACTTTTCAAAGCCCGCGCTCTCATAGACATGACAGGCAGGCGGGGCCGCATTGACGGTAATCCGGGCGGCGTGGTTTTTTTCTGCCAGATCCAGGAAGGCATTCAGCAGCGCGTGGCCCAGCCCCTGCCCCTGCCGGTCCTGCCGGACAAAACAGAGGGCCAGATGGTAATGTTCCGGATCGTATGCCAGCATGCCGGTCAGATCCGGGTCAAAGACACCCAGATAGGCCAGTTTTCCGGCTTCGCCTTCAATGAATTCAAATACGGAATGCATGCCCTGCTCACTGAAACCAAGGCCATCGCTGTTCAGAAACACTTCCATGGCCAGTTTCTGGGCGGCGGGCTTTTCCGCTTCTGTCAGTGCCCGGATTTCCATTTACAGCTCCAGTTCCCGGTCATACAGCGGCACGGCATCCTTCAGGGCTGTCTGTCCCAGTTCTTCCCGGTATTCCATCATGCCTACCGGCATGTTCCGGGACAGCGGCGCCGCGGCTTCACTGATGCGGCCGAGCACTTCCTTGCCGCTGCCTTCGTGCTCCACAACCAGAACATATGTCCTGGCCATCTCAAATGATGCCAGTTTCAGCCAGACCCGGCTGACCTCCGGCATGGTGCAGCACAGGTCATATACTGCGTTGGCCATGGCTGTCGGGTACACCTGCGGTTCCGAGAAGGCAACCTGCACATTTCCGCCCCGGCCGGCCAGCAGGTCAGCCAGCTTCTTCTGGGCATCGCCGTCTCCGCCCGGCTGTTTGGCCGCCATTGTCCGCGGTGTCTCCCCCATGGCCAGCAGGCCGATCAGGTTCTTGTTCAGAATAATATTGTCTGACATGGCGTTGATGACAATGCCGTCAGCCGTATTGTTCTTGCTCTTGAACATCGCGTCGTAATCCTTGATGGTGCGGACAGCGAATGTGCCGGTCTTGCTCTGGGGATTCATCTTGTGGGCTTCCTCGGCGTCGGTAAACAGCGGGAAGAACGACTGTCCCTTGTTTGTATTCAGCAGCACGAATTTCAGCTGAGCCGGGCCGACTGCCTTGCCCTTGGCATTTTTGATTGTCTGGGCAATCATCGGGGCCAGGAACTGTCCCCTGATCAGGGCCTGGAATACTTTTTCCTGCAGGTCGGCGTTGCCGTTGTTGTCCTTCAGTTCCGCCATGAGTTCTTTCAGTTCGGGATTGCGGATGTCCTGTTCATTTACAATTTTTGCTTTTGTCATATTCATCACCAGAGAGTATTATATCACGACACGTTTTTTCATTCTTCTGCTTTCTGCGCTATAATATACCGCGGTGATAGTATGAAAAAAATAAGCTGGAATTCCCCTGTAGTGCTGTCGTTTGCCCTGGTCAGCGGCCTGGCCCTGGCAGCCAATATGATTACGAACGGCCTGGCTAACCGGCTGTTCTTCAGTGTATACAAAAGTTCCTTTACCGATCCGCTCTTCTACGTACGGCTCTTCGGTCATGTGCTCGGGCACGCGAACCTCGAACATTACACCAGCAATATGATTCTGTTCCTGCTGGTCGGCCCGCTGCTGGAAGAAAAATACGGCAGTCAGAGGTTTCTGTCGATCATCGCAATTGTCGCCCTGGTGACCGGGCTGGTACACATCTTCCTGCCCGGGCGGAGTGCCCTGCTGGGGGCCAGCGGTGTGGATTTCGCGCTGATCCTGCTGGCTTCCGTCACCGGGTCCCGCACCGGCAATGCCATTCCCCTGACCCTGATCATCGTGGCCATCATCTATATCGGCCAGCAGGTCTATCAGGGTCTGACCACAGCCGACAACATCTCCCAGCTGACCCATATCATCGGCGGCTCCATCGGGGCTGTCTACGGCATGGCAGTCCAGCGCGGAAAACACTGAACCGGGATAACCCGGTTTTATTTCGGGCATTGTTCACATTCATTTCACATTGCCGTATTACAGTTATGTCTGTAAGCAGAAAGGAGTATGCATGATGGAAGAAAACTACTCTGAACATACAGAAGAAACAACACTGGAAACGACAGCTGCAGATAACCGTGAAGCAGCTGAAACGGCCGCGGCGGAAGGTTCACCAGCCCCGCTGAGCGAACCGGAGAAAGCCATGGAGGCTGAACCGGAACCGATTCCGGCAGAAGAAGCACCTGAGCGTATTGCTGAAGCAGGACCTGCCCCGGAGGAAATCAAACTGCCGGCTGACAAAGCGATGAGCCGGGAAGAAGTCATGGAACTGATCCGGACAGAAATGGCCGCCCAGCCGAAAAGCAGTAAGAGCCACCCGCTCATGATTGCCGGGCTGGCTGCGCTGGTCGGGCTTGGGGCCGGCTTCGGCGGCGGCTATGCGGCATATGAGCGGCTCCAGCCGGAAATCGGTGAACCCGCCGAGGAACCGCAGAGCTCCCTGCCGGAAAACACCCAGCCGGTTTCGGCGGCCTACACCGGCAATGAGCTGTCCATTCAGCAGATTGCGGCCAAAGCAGCCCCGTCCGTCGTTGAGATCCGCACCGAAGTTAAAGGTTCATATTATGCCTTCGGTTTCTTTGGCGGCGAATATACCTCTGAAGCAGCCGGCAGCGGTGTCATCCTTTCCGATGACGGCTACATCATCACAAACAACCATGTTGTCAAAGATGCCGAAACGATTACCGTCACACTTTATGACGGCACGGAATACCCGGCTGAACTGGTCGGCACCGACAGCAAGAGCGACATTGCGGTGATCCGCATTGACGCAGCAGACCTGCCGCCGGCTGTCCCCGGTGATTCCTCGGCCCTGCAGGTCGGTGATACCGCCGTGGTCATCGGCAATCCGCTGGGCACTCTGGGCGGTACGGTCACCAACGGCATCATCTCCGCAACCAGCCGGGAAGTCACCATCAACCGTGAGGCCATGACCCTGATCCAGACCAACGCGGCCATCAACTCCGGCAACTCGGGCGGCGGCCTGTTCAACGGCTACGGAGAGCTGATCGGCATCGTCAATGCCAAGGACTCCGGCACCACTTCCTCCGGTGCGACAATTGAAGGGCTCGGCTTTGCCATCCCGATCAATGAAGCCCTGGATGTAGCCGAACAGCTGATTGAAAAAGGCTATGTCACAGACCGCGCCACCATCGGCATCATGCTCAGCACCGTCACAGAGACAGACGGTCGCCGCACACCGGGCCTCTATATCAGTGAAGTGCTGAAGGGAACCGGGGCGGAGAACGCCGGCCTGAAAGCCGGTGACCGGATCATTGCGGTTGACGGCCAGGACGCGGACACTTACGAGAAACTGTCCCGTTATCTGAAGGGAAAGGATATCGGTGATACCATCTCCCTGACAATCATCCGGGATGAAAAGGAAATGACCGTGGCTGTCACCCTGGGTGAAGCCCAGAACGCAAAAGCCCGGGAATAGCACGCAAACAAAAAACTGAAAGGCTCATGCCTCTCAGTTTTTTTGTGTTCAGCGAATTAATGCCCTGCTCTGCGCATGGATCTCGAAGCGATGACATCTGCTCCGGTATGCAGCAGGTCATGCACCAGCACCTGGTCCGCTTCCACCGGCGCCTCCACGGTAATGCCCCGTATCACATCCATGGCTTCCGTCATGAGGTCAAGCGGGATATCGGCATTGGTAATAACCGGCAGAACCCGGTGTTCCCCGTTGAGAATCCGGACGGTGGAGGTCAGGATCCGCATCGGCCGGACACATTCCTGTTCGGCATATTCCTTGCCGCGCGGGCAGGTATAGCCGCTGACGCTGAGGATGGTCTGTCCTTCCATTTCCACCTTGACCCGGCAGCCCATCGGGCAGTTGACACAGATCAGTTCTTTTGTCGTCATTTTGCGTTCCTTTCCCTGACTTCCACAGTCAGCCCGTTGCCGTCTGCCGGCAGATCAGCCGGATTCAGTTTCAGTCTTTCCATAACGGACGGCATCAGTTTCCTCCTCACAGCACGGCGGATGACTTCGCCGTCTTTCTTCAGCAGCACTTCGGCCGTATCGAACTGGGCCGTCACCCGGAAGAACAGTTCACACGGCTGGGCCATATCGGCGTGCACGTGGCCCGGCACGATATAGCTGACCCCTTCCCCGGCCTGCAGGGTGATAACCGCGCTCTCATTCTGCGGCTTCTTCAGCCAGCGCAGCGCCCCTTCGGCAGCCCGCGAGGATTCCAGGGTGACAAAGTCCACCAGGTCATGTACATGCAGGCCGTTGCCGCAGGCAAAGATGCCCGGCACGGAGGTCATGTAGTTCTCATCCACAACCGGGCCGCGGGTGCGCGGGTTCATGCGGATGCCGGCCTCATCAGCCAGATGGTTTTCCGGGATCAGCCCGATGCTGAGCAGCAGGGTGTCCACATCATAGTGTACTTCAGAGCCGGGAATCGGCTTGAGGTTCTCATCCACTGCGGATACATCAATTCCTTCCAGGCGGTCCCGCCCGTAAATATGGGTCACGGTATGGCTGAGATACAGCGGGATGTCAAAGTCTTCCAGACACTGCTTGATATTCCGCGGCAGGCCGTTGGAATACGGCATCAGCTCAGCTACACCGTACACCTTTGCGCCTTCCAGAGTCATGCGTCTGGCCATGATCAGCCCGATGTCACCGGAGCCGAGAATGAATACCCTGCGGCCCACCATATAGCCGTCAATATTCAGGTAGCGCTGGGCCTGGCCGGCCGTATAGACACCGGCCGGGCGGTCACCGGGGATTTCCACTGCCCCGCGGCTGCGCTCATAGCACCCCACGGCCAGGATAATGACATCGGCCGTGACGGTCTGATAGCCTTCTTCCGGATTGACATATTCAATTGTCCGGTCGGCATGCATATGCGTCACCATGGTATTGCACAGCACCGGCACGTTCAGCTCTTCCGCCCGGCGGATAAACCGCTCGGCGTAGGCCGGCCCGGACAGCTGTTCATTGAACGTCTGCAGGCCGAAGCCGTTATGGATGCACTGCTGCAGAATCCCGCCGGCTTCCCCGTCTTTTTCCAGCACAATGATATTTTCCAGCCCGTTCTGTTTCAGCGTCACCGCAGCTGCCAGTCCGGCACTGCCGCCGCCGATTATTACCGCATCATAGTGTTTCATCATCGGTTCTCCTTTTCCAGAATGCGGGAATTCCGGGAATCCAACAGTACTTCGGTCAGCGGAATATGCAGTTCCCGGGCCAGAATCGCGGCTACCCTGGGCTCACAGAAACCGCCCTGGCAGCGGCCCATGCCCGGCCGCACTCTCTTCTTGACAGCTTTAATGCTGCGGGCCCCGCACGGACCGTGGATGCAGTCAATGATTTCCTGTTCGCTGATCTGCTCACAGCGGCAGATAATCCTGGCATACAGCGGCTGCTTGCGGATCATTTCGTCTCTTTCCGCCGGGGTCAGGTTCTTCATGATCACCGGCGCGGGTCTTGTCATCACCGCGTCCGGATTCTCTTCCAGCGGCATGTACTTCTTTACGAAGGTCTCCCGGATATACGCGGCAATCGCCGGGGCACTCGCCAGGCCCGGGGAATCAATACAGGCCGCGTGCACAAAGGCCGGGGCATCCGGCAGTTCCTCAATCAGGAAATCCGCTGAAGTACCGGAAGCCCTGATGCCGGCAAACGACCGGATGACATTCCGCAGCGGCGGATTCTTCATGGTCTTCTGCAGCTGCTGACGCACGCTCTCCAGCCCGGCAAATGATGTTTCTTTCCGGTCAGCGTCTTCGACCAGTTCTGAAGTCGGGCCCAGCAGCGTATTGCCGTGCACGGTCGGCACTGCGAGGACGCCTTTCCCCTTGGCAGTCGGCACCGGGAAAATCACCCGGCTGACATAATCGATATCCGCATCAATGACAAAATATTCCCCGCGCTTGGGACGCAGTTCAAAGTCAACCCGGTCACTGACCATGTGGTCGATTGCCGCGGTTCCGGTCCCGGCCGCATTGATGACCATCCTGGCTGTATAGGCCTGTTCACCGCTTTGTACCCGGTATCCTTCCGGGACTTTTTCAATCCCGGTGACTTCCGTGTTCAGGAACAGCTCCACCCCGTTGCGGATGGCTGTTTCCATGGCGGCATATGCCACTTCCCAAGGATAGATGATGCATGTCTCGGGAATGGACAGGACTTTTGTCACATTGTCCGAAAGATTCTGTTCCAGCCCCCTGGCTGTGTCACCGTCCAGCAGTTCGCAGGCGATGCCGCGCTTTTCCGCCCGGGCGGCCAGAACGTCCAATGTCTGCTCCTCTTCTTCCCCGACGGCCGCAATAAAAGCGCCTGTATTTTTGATAATGCAGTTCAGATCCCGGCACAGCTGGGGATACATGCGCGCCCCCCTGACATTCAGCAGTGCCTTCATTGTTCCGTCTTCCGGATCATAACCGGCATGAACAATGGCGGAATTGGCCATGGTCGTCCCGTTGGCAACGTCGTTGTCCTTTTCCAGCACCGCCACTTTCAGACGGTACCGGGACAGGTCATACGCCACCAGCGATCCGACGATTCCGGACCCGATGATTATGATATCGTACATGAATATTTACCTCTTTCCGGATCAATCTATGCCTATTATAGCAGACCGGATCACAGAAAAGAGTTCTCCTTCACCAGGAGAACTCCGTTATATGATTCTGTTTGATTTCTTCAGCTTATCAGCTGGTATGGCTTATTGATTTCCTTACTGGGGCTCTTCCGTTCCCGGATCAGCCGGCGGTTCCGGGGCCGGATGCAGCGAGCAGTCCGTGCCCGCAGGATACGAGCCGCCGTCCGGGCATATGACATCCGGGGCCGGGTGCAGTGAGCAGTCCGTGCCCGCAGGATACGAGCCGCCGTCCGGACATGTCACATTCGGGGCCGGGTGCAGCGAGCAGTCCGTACCGGCAGGATACGAACCGCCGTCCGGGCATGTCACATTCGGGGCCGGGTGCAGTGAGCAGTCCGTACCGGCAGGATACGAACCGCCGTCCGGACATATAACATTCGGAGCCGGATGCAGCGAACAGTCCGTGCCGGCAGGATACGTATTTCCGTCCGGACAGGTTATATCGGGTGCCTGAGTCGGGCCGGATGTCGGCGATGATGTCGGTTCCGTCGAGGCAGTCGGTGAAGCTGACGGGTCCGCCGTCGGCGCATCCGTGCTTTCAGCCGTTACCGTGCAGGCCCCTGTCTTTTCATCAACTGTATAATTCTCGCTGCAGATGCAGGCTTTTTTCGTCTTGTCGTATGTCCCGTTTACACAATCCGGGGTGGCTGTCGGAGTCGGCTCCGCGGACTTCTTCGGATCTTCTGTCTCAGGCGCCGGTTCAGACGGATCCTCGCTGAACTCTTCATCATTGAGCGGGTTGATCTTGATCAGGCCCTCCGGTACACCGATGATGCCCGGAATGGCAGCCAGCGGCTTCGGCCGGTCATCTTCCGTGATATATGCATGGGTGCGGATATACTTGAACAGCGCGGCCAGGCCTTTCTGGTCAAAATGCAGGCCGTCGGCAACCATGTATCCGGGTCTGGCATAGCCGGTATTCGGATCCTTCAGGGCTTCGGCCGAATTCAGATACTTCCAGTCATTCTTCTTGCACATCTCGGCAATCGCCTTGTTGTACGCGTCGATCTGGGTCATGGAAACATTGATATAGTCACGGACCTTGCTGACCGGCGGAATGCTGTTGATGATGATGTCCGCAGACGGATAAGCATTCTGCACAGCCTTGATCTGTGCTTCATAGCGGCTGATGAAATAGGAGGCATCCGTGCTGTTGCCGTACAGGTTATTCGTACCGAATGTAATGATGACCCGTTCCGGCTGCAGGATCCTGACGGCCTGCGGCATGGTATAGCGGCCGGTGGTGAAATCCATGCAGGTCAGGCCGGAGATCGCGTCAATCCCCATGCCGACAACGCCGATGGTATTGTTCCGGGTCGTAAAGGTCTTCTTGGTTTCCGGATTCAGAATCCGCAGGAACCGGGCCGTATTGGAATCGCCCAGGAACAGGGTAGAATCGATATATTCCTGTCCTGCATCCTTAGTTTCCATCAGGACTGTGCTTTCCAGTTCGGTCGTGTCCAGAACCCCCTCACTGGCATCATACTTCTCATCAATATCAACCGTTGGCGTAGGTGTCGGTTCCGGTTTCGGCGGTGCTTTCGGCCACAGCAGGGCAACGACCACCCCGATGCAGAGAACCGCCACTGCCGTCATACCGGCTGCGAACAACGGCTTAACTCTATATGTTTTTTTATTAAAATTAATCTTCATAGTGAGAATATTTTATACCTTTTTGTGACTGCTGTCATGATTTGGTGTAGAATGTTAAAACATATGAGCAATCAGAATGAAATTATCCGCATGGAAGCGGAAACACTGGCAACGATCGGCGATGCCTACTATAGAGGCCTGGGTGTTGAGCAGAATTACGGTGAGGCACTGAAGTTCTACCAGAAAGCAGCCGGCATGGGCAATGCCAGATCCCTGTCCAGGATCGGGCTCTGCCATGAGCAGGGCTTCGGAACAAAGAAGGATATCGAAGCCGCATTTTCCTGTTATGAGGATGCTTCGGAGCAGGGTGACGTTTTCGGCATGATCAAGCTCGGGGACTTCTACCGTGACGGTGTCCCCCACCTGGTCCAGAAAGACGTGCAGACGGCTTCCGAATATTATCTGGATGCACTGGAACAGGTTCAGTACGGACGTGATCTCTGGTACGCGCCGGATGTTTACCTGCGGGTTGCCGGCTTCCTCAAGGACGGGATCGTGACGGAAAAGAACCTGCATTCAGCCTACGATTTCTATATCTCAGCAGCGGAAGGCTTCATGAACAGGATCGAGAACGGTGATCTCGACTGTGCTGACAGCCTGGACCTGGCGGAGGAAGGCGCGGCGGAATGCCGCCGTATCCTGGAACAGTAAAAGATACGGAAAACATATTGAAATTTACCCTTTTCAGTACCTTTATCTTGTGCTATTATAGGTAAGCACTTGATCTTGCAAGATTACTCAAGTGGTTGAAGAGGCAGGCTTGGAAAGCTTGTAGACCTGTAACAGGGTGCCAGGGTTCGAATCCCTGATCTTGCGCCATCAGAAAAAGAACCGCTCAGCACATGAGCGGTTTTCTTTTACCCTGTTCAGTCAATCATGAAGTATGTGATATGTACGGCATCCGGTTCCCTGACCGCCTGGCAGAAGAAGACATGATTCTCCATCCAGCGCAGGTCTTCACTATAGACTTCAAAGAACGGAACCGTAGCGAAATAATACAGCGACGGGTCTATGAACTCGCCCTTTAAAACCTGTTCCCTGTATGCGGCCGGAACTGTCCGCATGCCGTTGTTTTCAATGTAGAATGATGCGCCGTCGGATAATCTGACCGCGTAGCGCGCTGACAGCTCACACTTGCCGTCCGGCCGGATCACCTGGGAATCCACCCCGCCCGGCAGGACAATGCCCTTCATTTCATTGCCGTCCGGATCAGCCCCGGAAACAGTCCCGCCAAGAATCGGGATCAGCTGCCGGCGTCCGTTTTTCCCATCCTGGCCGACAACAATCGGGGCCGCTACCTGGACGGAGACTGTAAACAATTCTTTCATGGTGCCACCTCCTTCTTCATTATACCTGCCCGGCTGGCGGAAACAAAAAAACCGCTGCAGCGGTTTGACTGTATATGGAGCGGATGAGGGGAATCGGACCCCCGTATGCAGCTTGGAAGGCTGCCGTTCTACCATTGAACTACATCCGCACAGATAACAAGTGGTGTCTCGGAAGAGAATCGAACTCTCGACCCACTGATTAAAAGTCAGTTGCTCTGCCACCTGAGCTACCGAGACATCAGAGCCGTACAAGGTCCATTTATCATAATCTGGATCGTTTTAGCGATCCAGATCGTTTAATCTAAGTGGTGGAGACGGGTGGTTTCGAACCACCGAACCCTGAGGGAGCAGATTTACAGTCTGCCGCGTTTAGCCACTTCGCTACGTCTCCACATTGTCATGGTGCCGACTATAGGAATCGAACCTACAACCTGCTGATTACAAATCAGCTGCTCTGCCAATTGAGCTAAGTCGGCAAATCATCTTAATGGTGGAGGTTAACGGGCTCGAACCGCTGACCCTCTGCTTGTAAGGCAGATGCTCTCCCAACTGAGCTAAACCTCCGTATCAAAATGCTAATTAAATATATCACAGCGGTACAGGTGCGTCAACCGGAAAATTTCATCAAAGTATATGATAATATACTGAAAGAAACTGGAGGAATCTTGGTATGTACAGAAAAACATGGCTTGAAGTGGACCTGGACGCTGTCATGCACAATGTCAGGACAATCAGGGAAATCTGCGGAAAACGTTTTATTGCCGTACTGAAGGCAAATGCCTACGGATGCGGGGATATCGAAGTGGCTGAAGCCGTATGCCGGGCCGGGGCGGAAATGATTGCCGTATCCAGTACGGATGAAGCTGTCATGATCCGCAACCGGGGATACGGCGGTCCTCTGCTGATTGTCGGCGCGGTCGACAGTCAGGATCTGCCTGCCTTCCTGGAATATGACATTGCCGTTCCGGCCTATTCCATGGCTTTTGTGGATGAAGTCACCGCCAGGGACTGCCGGGGCCTCCGGGTCCATATTAAAGTCGATACCGGCATGAACCGGATCGGTTTCCGGGACATCCCGGATATGCAGGAAGCGCTGGCCAGAATGACGGCTGCCGGCTGCCGGGTGGAAGGCATCTTCACGCACTTTGCCTGTGCCGACACGGATCCGGATATGACCAGGCGGCAGTATGACGCCTTTGCGGCGGCCGTGGGTGCGCTTGATCACGCGTTCGAGTGGATTCACTGCGATAATTCCGATGCCAGCGTATCCTTTGATGCCCCGGTCAGCAACGCCTGCCGGGTCGGTATTTCCCTGTACGGCACTTCCACCTTCTGCCATGAGCTCAGACCCGCCCTGTCACTGTACACAACCATGACCATGGTCAAGCATGTCCCGGCCGGGGAAACAATCGGCTACGGCGCAACCTATACAGCCCCTGAGGATGTCATCATCGGGACCCTGCCGATCGGCTATGCCGACGGGCTTTTCCGCCGCAACCAGGGCCG
>JAEEGL015623169.1_pt1 | contig 19616 bp, 15 predicted proteins | sample 9134231 | NCBI WGS metagenome assembly JAEEGL01 (sample SAMN16246548, study PRJNA631951) | gut metagenome | biome: gut microbiome; feature: rumen; material: fiber-attached | host: Bos | place: Iran: Karaj | collected 2018-10 | reverse complement strand
CGGTGTTATGAGTTTTGAAGAGATGGATGCCATGATGTATAAGATCGAGGGCGAGGATCTCTATCTTATAGGTACTTCCGAGCATTCAATGATCGGACGTTTCATCGACACCATCAATGATGAGGAGAAACTGCCCTATACTCTGACCAGTTATTCACCCTGCTTCCGTAAGGAAAAGGGAGCTCACGGCATAGAGGAGAGAGGCGTTTACAGAATACATCAGTTTGAAAAGCAGGAGATGATCGTGGTCTGCAAGCCCGAGGAATCTTTTGACTGGTACAACAAGATGTGGGCTTATACCGTAGAGCTTTTCAGAAGCATGGATATCCCGGTAAGAACCTTGGAGTGCTGCTCCGGAGATCTTGCCGATCTCAAGGTAAAGAGCTGCGACGTTGAGGCATGGAGCCCGAGACAGCAGAAGTACTTTGAGGTGGGAAGCTGTTCAAACCTCGGGGATGCTCAGGCCAGAAGGCTTAAGATCCGCGTGAAAGGTACAGACGGATCCAAGTATTTTGCTCACACATTAAATAATACAGTTGCCGCACCGCCGAGAATGCTCATCGCATTTTTGGAGAACAACCTTAATGCGGACGGTTCGGTAAATATTCCGGTCGCATTGCGTCCATACATGGGTGGTATGGATAAGATTGTGCCGAAACATTGATCTTTTCGCTCTCCTCCAAACGGGGGAGAGCATTTCCGGGTATGTGGGGCATACGTGGGGGATATGAAAGGAAAAAAGGATGAAAGCGTTTTTAATACTTGAGGATGGACATATATTCGAAGGGGATTCGATAGGCGCGAAACGCCGCGTTATATCTGAGATAGTATTCAATACGTCTATGACAGGATACCTTGAAGTGCTGACCGATCCGTCTTATGCGGGGCAGGCAGTTGTCATGACGTATCCGCTCATCGGAAATTACGGCATAAACTTTTCGGACATGGAATCAAAGAAACCATGGCCGGACGGATACATAGTGAGAGAACTTTCCAGAATGCCTTCAAACTTCAGATGCGAGGGTTCCATCGGAGATTTCCTGGAAAAACATGATATTCCGGGTATCGCAGGTATCGACACGAGAGCTCTCACCAAGATACTGAGAGACAAAGGAACCATGAACGGCTGCATCATTCCGGCTGACGAGTTCGATCCGTGGAAAAAGGACGAGATGCTCGCGGAGATAAAAAACTACAGCGTCGGAAATGTGGTAGATATCGTGACAACCCCGGAAAAATACGAGGTTTCCGGTAAGAAATACAAAGTCGCACTGATGGATTTCGGTGCCAAAAGAAATATCATACGTTCCTTAAACGAGCGCGGATGCAATGTCACCGTTTATCCCGCTCATACAACGGCTGAGGAGATCCTGGCAGGAGAACCCGACGGCATAATGCTGTCAAACGGCCCCGGAGACCCGAAGAGCTGTAAGGACATTATTGAGGAGATCAAAAAGCTGTATGCATCCGACGTACCGATCTTTGCCATCTGCCTTGGACATCAGCTCATGGCTTTGGCAAACGGTTTCGATACATGCAGACTTAAATACGGACACAGAGGCGGCAATCACCCGGTGAAAGACCTCTCTACAGGCAAGGTCTATATCTCATCACAGAACCACGGTTATGCGGTGGTAAAGGATACGATAGACGAAGCTGTGGCAAAAGAGGCTTTCGTGAATGTAAACGACGGAACAAACGAGGGATTGGAATACATCGGTAAAAAGATATTTACCGTTCAGTTCCACCCGGAGGCAAGCCCGGGACCGCATGATTCTGCCTGCCTTTTTGATAGATTTACAGATATGATGGAGGAGTCGAAAAATGCCAAGAAATAATGACATAAAAAAAGTCATGGTGATAGGCTCCGGCCCCATAGTGATAGGACAGGCTGCGGAGTTTGACTACGCCGGAACACAGGCCTGCAGGTCGCTTAAGGAAGAGGGTATCGAGGTATGCCTCGTCAACTCAAATCCCGCCACCATCATGACTGACAAAAACATTGCGGATCAGGTTTATATCGAGCCTTTGAACGCAAAGGTTTTACAGGAGATAATATTAAAAGAAAAACCGGACAGCATCCTGCCGACTCTGGGCGGACAGGCCGGACTCAATCTCGGAATGGAACTCTACGAGTCGGGATTTTTGGATGAGCATGGCGTCAGACTCATCGGAACGACCGCAGCCACCATCAGAAAAGCCGAAGATCGCCAGGAATTCAAGGATACCATGGAAAAGATCGGCGAGCCGGTGGCAGCTTCAAAGGTCGTTGAGAGTGTTGACGACGGAATTAAGTTCACCAATACCATCGGATATCCTGTGGTACTGCGTCCCGCATACACCTTGGGCGGTTCCGGCGGCGGAATAGCTCACAATGAGACAGAACTTGAGGAGATACTGGAAAACGGTCTCCGCCTCTCCCGCGTGGGACAGGTTTTGGTCGAGAGATGTATCGCCGGCTGGAAAGAGATCGAGTACGAGGTTATGAGAGACAGCGCAGGCAACTGCATCACTGTCTGCAACATGGAAAACATCGATCCCGTGGGTGTGCATACAGGCGATTCCATAGTGGTCGCTCCGTCGCAGACTCTCGGTGACAAGGAATATCAGATGCTCAGAAGTTCGGCGCTGAACATCATCACGGAGCTTGGCATTACAGGCGGTTGTAATGTCCAGTATGCTTTGAAGCCGGATTCGTTTGAGTACTGCGTTATCGAGGTAAACCCCAGAGTTTCGAGATCTTCGGCTCTCGCATCAAAGGCGACGGGTTATCCCATCGCAAAAGTGGCGGCAAAGATCGCGCTGGGCTACAATCTTGACGAGATCAAAAATGCCATTACGGGCAAGACATACGCTTCTTTCGAGCCGACCCTCGACTACTGCGTTGTAAAGATACCGAGACTGCCCTTTGACAAGTTTATTTCGGCTAAACATACACTGACCACTCAGATGAAGGCTACCGGCGAGGTTATGAGTATCGCCGAGAACTTCGAGGGTGCTCTTATGAAAGCCATAAGATCCCTTGAGCAGCATGTGGACAGCCTTATGTCTTACGATTTCTCTGCACTGTCAGAGGAAGAACTGTTAAAGCGCATGGAGATCGTGGATGACCGTCGTATCTATGTGATAGCAGAGGCTCTTCGCAAGGGCATCAACTATACGACTATCTACCGCAAGACCATGGTGGACAAGTGGTTCATAGATAAGATAGCCATTCTGGTAGAGATGGAAGAGCGTCTCAAAAAAGAGGAACTCACCGTTGACCTTTTGAAAGAAGCAAAACGCATAGAGTTCCCCGACACTGTTATTGCAAAGCTCACAGGTAAGACTGCCGATGAGATCAAACAGATGCGTTACAAGAACGGCATAGTGGCAGCGTTTAAGATGGTTGATACCTGTGCGGCCGAGTTCGAGGCGCAGACACCGTATTATTACTCTGTTTTCGGGGCTGAAAACGAAGCGGAAGGAAAATCCGACAAGAAGAAGGTTCTGGTATTAGGCTCTGGACCCATCAGGATCGGACAGGGTATCGAGTTCGACTTCTGCAGTGTTCATGCTACATGGGCATTTGCAAAAGAGGGCTTTGAGACCATCATCATCAACAACAATCCCGAGACTGTGTCGACGGACTTTGATATAGCGGATAAGCTGTATTTCGAGCCGCTGACACCGGAAGACGTGGAAAATATAGTAAACATTGAGCATCCTGACGGAGCTGTTGTTCAGTTTGGCGGACAGACTGCTATCGGTCTTACCGAGAGCCTTATGAAGATGGGCGTTCCGATATGGGGCACAGATGCAGCTGACGTAGATGCTGCCGAGGACAGAGAGCTCTTTGACGAGATACTGCAGCAGACAGGTATTCCGAGAGCTGCAGGCGGCACCGTGTTCACGGCGGATGAGGCAAAGGCGGTTGCAAACCGTCTGGGTTATCCGGTTCTTGTACGTCCTTCCTATGTTTTGGGCGGACAGGGCATGAGGATCGCTTATTCCGACGAAGAGATTGAGGAATTTATCGGCATCATAAACCGCTACGAGCAGGAGCATCCCATCCTGGTAGACAAGTACCTCATGGGAAAAGAGCTCGAGGTGGATGCGGTGTGCGACGGAACGGACATACTGATACCGGGTATTATGGAGCATATCGAGAGAACCGGTGTTCATTCCGGCGACTCCATTTCCGTATATCCAGCGCCGACGGTTTCCGAAAAGGTAAAAGAGACTATAGCGGATTACGCCGCAAGACTTGCAAAAGCATTGCATGTTAAAGGTCTTATAAATATACAGTTTATCGCAGTGGAAGATGAGGTTTACGTCATTGAGGTAAATCCGAGATCTTCACGTACGGTACCGTATATAAGCAAGGTTACCGGTATACCCATCGTTGACCTCGCTGCCGGAGTGATATTGGGCAAGACCATAAAAGAACTTGGCTATGAGCCGGGATTGCAGCCGGCAGCAGATTATTACGCTATCAAGATGCCGGTATTCTCGTTTGAAAAGATCAGAGGCGCCGAGATATCACTCGGACCGGAGATGAAGTCTACAGGCGAGTGTCTCGGAATATCACAGAACTTTGACGAGGCATTATATAAAGCATTCTTAGGCGCAGGAGTCGAACTTCCAAAGCACAAGCAGATGATCATAACCTTAAAAGATGCAGACCAGCCCGAAGCGGTGGATCTTGTAAAACGCTTCCAGGCATTGGGATACATCGTATACGCAACCCGTGGAACCGCGGAATATCTCGGCTCTCAGGGTGTGAAGGTACGAAGGGTCAACAAGCTCAACCAGGAATCTCCGACGGTTATGGACCTTCTGCTCGGTCACAGGATCGACCTTGTCATAAACACTCCCACTCAGGGACGCGACAAGAGCAGGGATGGTTTCCTCATAAGACGTACGGCTATCGAGACGGGTGTAAACTGTATCACAGCCATGGATACGGCATATGCGCTTGTCAGATCTTTGGAGGCCGGCACAAAAGAACTTAACGTTGTAGATATTGCAAAGATTTAAGGATTAATATGTTCAGATCCAAAACAAACCTTCCGAAAATATTCCTTCGGGCACAGCATATAAAATACGGGAAAAACCTTAAACTTAAAGGGTTTCCCGTAATATATGCCTTCCCCGGCGCAAAGATTACCATAGGCCGCAATGTTGATATCAACAGCGGCTTCTTTTCTAATCTCCTGGGACTTTACCAGCGCATGATAATAGTGGCAAAAAAAGATGCGCGTATCCGCATAGGCGATAATGTGGGTATGAGCGGTTCCACGATATATGCCTGGGAGGAGATCACCATAGGTGACGATACGCTGATAGGTGCAAACACAAAGATTATGGACAATGACTTTCATCCCATCGATGCTGCCGTCAGAAGAAATGACATGCAGCAGGGGAAGGTCTCAAGCGACCGTGTTCTTAAAAAACCCGTGCATATCGGGAAAAATGTATTTATCGGCTGCAATTGTCTGATATTAAAAGGAACGGAGATCGGGGATGACTGCGTCATCGGCGCCGGCAGTGTCGTGAGCGGAAAATTCGAACCCGGAAGTGTCATTGCGGGAAATCCTGCGAGGGTGATACGCAGTGCGGAACGATCGTGACGAAGTCAGATCATGATGTTGTATAATGAAAACAAGGGGGTAAATGCCATGAAAAGATCAAAGTACTTAAAACTTAAAAGATACCTGGACTGTTTGATCGCTGTAGTGGCCTGCCTTTTCATATGGCCGGTGTTTTTAGCTATCTGTGTTGCAATAAAGCTGGATTCCAAGGGCAGCATCTTTTTTACGCAGAAAAGAGTGGGATATGCGGGAAGACTTTTTGATATCTACAAGTTCCGCACCATGTACTCAGACACGCCCAAAGACGTTCCGACCCACCTGTTAAAGGATCCGGATGAGTATATTACCAACGTGGGCGCGTTCTTACGCAGGACGAGCCTTGATGAACTGCCTCAGCTCATCAATATCATAAAGGGAGACATGAGTTTTGTGGGACCGCGTCCCGCATTATGGAACCAGTACGATCTGATCAGGGAGCGCTCAAAATACGGCGCAAACCGTGTTCCGCCGGGGCTTACCGGACTTGCTCAGATAAGCGGCAGAGATGAGCTGGAGATCCCGGAAAAAGCGGCTCTCGACGGCAAATACGCTAAAAATTTCGGTCCTGTTATGGACATAAAATGTTTTTTCGGAACTTTCGCAGCTGTATTGAAAGCCAGTGGAGTAAAGGAAGGTGGTACCGGTGGAAGGTAGATCAAAATATAATGTTTTGATAACGGCACGCCACAGCTATGTGGGAAATGCGCTTGCCGGCTGGCTTTCCAACTGGGGCAAGCGCTATAATGTGGACTTCATAAGCCAGAGAGATGATTCCTGGAAGGCTTATGATTTTTCCAAAGCGGATGTGGTGGTGGATGTCACGGGCATTGCCCACGTGGATGTGGACCCCACGGATACGTCTGCGGAAAATGAATACAACAGGGTAAACTGTGACCTTGCGCTCGAGACGGCAGAAATGGCTGCAAGAGCAGGAGTGTCACAGTTTATCTATATGAGCAGTATGATAGTGTACGGTGTTACGGGCATTAATATGCATTCCATCGATGCTGCCACGGTGCCGGAGCCGGAGAACTTTTACGGACGCAGCAAACTGAATGCCGAGACGGCATTGAGAAAGCTGGTGGGTGATAAAAATGCCGATGAGTCCCGGGCGGGCGCGAAGTTCGATGCGGACAGTGCCATGAAGCTTGCCCTGGTGAGATCCCCCATGGTGTACGGCCCCGGAAGCAAGGGAAATTACCCGACGTTGGCGCGATTTGCGGTGAAAACACCTGTTTTTCCCGCGACCAAAAACTTCCGCAGCATGATATATATCGAGCATCTCTGCGAACTCATAAGACAGATCATAGAGCGGAAAGATGAGGGTATCTTTTGCCCGCAGAACCGTATGCCTGTGAATACCTGCGATATGGTGAAACTCATATCACACGCTCACGGAAAGCCTTTGTATTGTGTTGCCGGAGCTTCCGATGTCATAGTGAGTGCATACAAAAAACTTATAAATACGGGGAGAAGCGGAAAGCTTTTGTCAAAGATCGCTGCTTACACGGAGAAAGTGTTCGGCGACTATGCCTACACGTTAGAACTGTCGAACATATATGACGGCTGCTATCAGTTATATCCTTTTTCACGGACCATCTGGAAGACGGAAAAAAAGGATGACAGGCGCATAAGATACATAAGCCGTGAAAGGAAATCCCAGACCGATCCGTTAGTCAGCATCATCACGGTTACAAAGAACAGCGCACATACTCTTGCAACAACTATAGAGTCGGTGCTGGGACAGACTTACAAAAACATAGAGTATCTCATAATTGACGGAGTATCCGATGACGATACGGTGAAGATAGCGGAAAGCTACGCGGAAAAGTTTGCGCAGGCCGGTATAGAATATCATGTGATATCCGAGCCGGACAACGGCATTTACGACGCCATGAACAAGGGTATCGATCGTTCAAAAGGTGATCTCATAGGCATCATCAATTCGGACGACTGGTATGAAGTGAATGCGGTGGAGCGAATGGTGGATACCTACAGAGAGACATATTTCGATATGTTTTATGCGGATCTGCGCATCTTGAAAGAACAGCCAAACGGTCTGTTTACCGAGATGATGATAAAACATTCGGCTCTTAAAAATCCTGTTGTTTCCAGGGACTGGAATCATCCGACAACGTTTGTTACCAGAGAGATCTACGACAGGTACAGGTTCAGGCAGAAATCGATCCATGACGACTGGGATCTGGTGCTTCGCATAAGAAACGACGGTGGCAGGATAGCGATATTAAACGAGGTCCTGGCCAATTTCAGGTACGGAGGCATCAGCAACCGCAAAAATATAGCAAGTTCCATAAAGCGCGGAAAAGAGAGATATCAGATATACAGAGAAAACGGATTCTCGAGACTGTATCTTTTTGAGTGCATATGGGTTGAACTGCTGAAGCTGTTCATGTGAGGTTTTGATATGAGGTTATTCAGAAAAATATCTGTGTTTGTCTTGTGTTGTGTTTTGTTATGCGGGGCGTTTGAGGATTTGCCGGCAGGCGCAGCTGTGAGCAACGATGTGCCTGTGACGCAGTTTACGGAAGGCATCAGGACGGGTAACACGGTCACTCTTAAATGGGAAGCCGCGACGGGATGCGACGGGTATCAGATACGCATATCCACGGATAAAAAGTTCAAAGCGTTTAAGAACCGTCCCATAAAATACGGTGATAAGCTGTTCACAACCATCACGGGCGTGACGGAAGGCGGAAAGCTGTATTACAAGATACGTGCTTACAGATTCGGGGATGACGGGAAAAAGATATATTCAAAGTGGAGCGCAAAACTCTGTATCGCAGGATTTGACAGTTCATACGAGTTTGCATCCAACTCAAAGATAAACAGCGGATACGCCACCATATACTATGCTGCAGGCGACCGAAAAAAGAAAAAGACCGTGTGCGTGAATGCGGGACACGGTACAAAAGGCGGAACGTCTGTGAGTACGCTGTGTCATCCGGACGGAACGGCCAAGGTCACCGGCGGTACCACATCGGCAGGTTCTACATATGCAACAGCGGTATCGGGGGGGACATCCTTAAATGACGGTTCTTCCGAGGCATCTGTGAACTTAAAACTTGCCCTTGCACTTAAGGACGAGCTCTTGAAGAACGGATATAACGTTCTCATGATAAGGCAGAATGACGATGTACAGCTTGACAATGTGGCCAGGACCATTATGGCAAACAATTTATCCGACTGCCATATTGCCCTGCATTATGACAGCACTTCGACCGATAAGGGCGCATTTTATATTAGTGTGCCGGATGTTTCTTCTTACCGCAAAATGTACCCGGTTTCCGAGCATTACAAAGAGCATGACGAGCTGGGAAAAGCATTGGTTAACGGTATGAAGTCGGCTGGCGTAAAGATATACGGAAGCGGTTACATGGGCATAGATCTGACTCAGACCTCTTATTCAACGGTTCCGTCGGTGGATCTTGAGGTAGGTGATAAAGCAAGCGACCACTCAGCCGCTGCACATGCAAAGATCGCCGAGGGAATAGTAAAAGGACTTGATGAGTTTTTTAAATAAAACGGGCTCCCCTGCAGGGGAGCCTTTCGTATGTTCCGGCGGATATTTATTTTGCCACTTCATTAAGCAGTTTTACTATCATATCGACTGCATTGCCTGTTCCGGCATTTTTCATCGTTTCGATATATGTCTGGGCATTTTGTGCAAGCTCGTCAACAGCTTCTGTAAGGCTTGTGACTGAGAGCGCCTCTTCTTTTAATACCATTGAAAATCCCTGTTTTTCAAATGACGCTGCGTTCAATATCTGATCGCCGCGGCTTGCAGCTGCAGATAAAGGTATCAAAAGATTCGGCTTTTTAAGAGCCAGAAGCTCGCAGATGACATTGGCGCCGGCGCGGGAGATCACCATGTCGGCTGCCGCATAGATGTCGGCAAGTTCCGGACCAATGAACTCGAACTGTTTGTAGTTTTTGGTGGGATCAAGAGAGTGATCCACGTTTCCTTTGCCGCACATGTGAACTACCTGATATTTTACCAGCAGTTCCGAAAGCGACTCACGTACGGTGTTGTTGATCACGACTGAGCCGAGGCTTCCGCCTATTATGAAAAGAACCGGTTTTCCGGTGGTGAAGCCGCAGAGCTTTCTGCCTTTCTCAGCGTCTCCGTGCAGAAGTTCAGCTCTGATGGGGGAGCCTGTCACCACAGCTTTGCCTGCGGGCAGGTATTTCTCGGTCTCGGGAAAGTTGCAGCAGACCTTAGTTGCACCTTTCATGGCTATTTTGTTGGCTAAGCCCGGGGTGAGATCCGATTCGTGGATCACAGCCGGGATTCCTTTTGTCTTTGCGGCCAGTACAACGGGTACCGACACAAAACCGCCCTTGGAAAACACAACGTCCGGTTTTATCTTTCGCAGCAGTTTTAATGACTGGAAATAGCCGTGTATGACTCTGAAGGGATCTGAAAAGTTCTTGAGGTCGAAGTATCTTCGCAGCTTTCCGGAATCAATGCCGGTGTAAGGAATGCCGCAGGCTTCGATAAGACCTTTTTCCATGCCCTTGTAGGAGCCGATATATTCTATCTCGTAACCGGCTTCTTTAAGTGCCGGCATAAGAGCGATATTTGGTGTTACGTGACCTGCGGTACCGCCGCCGGTCAGCACTATCTTTTTCATCAAAGATCCTCCGGGTAAGTAATGAGTTTTGAATCCGCTATACTATACTTATAAATCGTTTCTGTGTCAAGTGGGGAGAAAAAGTCTGAAAAATGAATTTTTTTAACCTCGCAATTGCAAATTTAAACTAACTGTGTTATAGTAAACTCCAAATGGCTTTACCGCTGGTCGGGGGATTCGCCCGTATAGCGGTTATATAGAGAAAGGTGGTTAATATGGCAATTTTTGAAGGGGCGGGAGTAGCTATCGTCACTCCCATGAATGATGATTTCACTGTTAATTACAAAAAACTGGAAGAACTTATCGAGGAACAGATCGCAGGACAGACAGACGCTATCATAATAGCAGGCACCACGGGTGAGAGCCCCTGCCTTTCAATGGAAGAGCATGCGGAGGTTATAAAGGCCGCCGTTGATATTGTAAATAAGAGAATACCGGTTGTTGCAGGCACAGGTTCAAACTGCACAGAGACAGCCATCAAGCTTACAAGCGATGCACAGGCAGCAGGCGCAGACGCTGCTCTCATAGTGACACCTTATTACAACAAGGCTTCACAGAGAGGTCTGGTAGCACATTACAGCGCTATCGCCGACAGCACAAAGCTTCCCATCATCCTGTACAACGTTCCGGGCCGTACCGGATGCAACATTCTGCCGGAGACAGTGGCAACACTTGTAAAGACCAAGGAAAACATCGTTGGTCTCAAGGAGGCTACCGGCAACATGGCTCAGGCAGTAAAGACCATGGATCTTTGCGACGGCAAGCTGGAAATGTATTCGGGTGAGGATGGACTTGTGGTTCCTCTTATGTCCATCGGCGCATTGGGCGTTATCAGCGTATGGTCAAACGTAGCACCCAAGGACGTTCATGACATGTGCGCTCTTGCTTTGGCAGGCGACTTCAAGAAAGCAACAGAGATCCAGCTTAAGGGACGCGCCCTTGTTGACGCACTGTTCTCGGATGTAAACCCGATACCGGTAAAGACAGCCATGAACCTTATGGGCAAGAACGTGGGACCGCTGCGTTCGCCGTTGTGTGAGATGGAGGCCGGTGCCAAGGATAAACTTGCCGCTGTTATGAAAGAGTACGGAATCCTGTAGAAAGAGGTTTGATATGACAAAGATCATTATGCACGGCTGCAACGGCCGTATGGGGCAGATGATAACAGGCATAGCAGCAGAGGACGAGTCTGTGGAGATCGTGGCCGGTGTCGATAAATTTTTGGGAAAAGAAAACGCATATCCGGTATTTGAAAAGATAAGCGCATGCGATGTTGATGCGGATGTCATCATAGATTTTTCGAATGCGGATGCGGTGGACGATCTTTTGGATTACGCACAAAAGAAAAATCTGCCGGTTGTTCTGTGTTCTACGGGATTATCCGAGGAGCAGTTCAAGAAGGTAAAAGAAACCGCGACAAAGATCGCAATACTGAAGTCCGCAAACATGTCTCTCGGCATAAATCTTTTGATGGATGTTCTGGGACAGGTGGAAAAAGTGCTTTCAGAGGCAGGTTTTGATATTGAGATAGTTGAAAAACATCACAATAAAAAACTGGATGCGCCTTCGGGCACGGCTCTTGCCTTAGCGGATGCCATGAATAAAGATGACAAGTACGAGTATGTTTTCGACCGCTCTGACAGAAGAGCCGTAAGAGACAGAAAAGAGATGGGCATTTCCGCAGTCAGAGGCGGCACCATAGTGGGTGAGCACGATGTTATATTTGCGGGAACCGACGAGGTCATCACGTTTTCACATCATGCGGCAAGCCGTGCGGTATTTGCAAAGGGCGCTGTTTCCGCAGCAAAGTTTTTGGTCGGAAAAGAGCCGGGAATGTACGATATGCAGGATGTTATAAAGGCATGACAAATGCCATGGGGAGATAAGCATGCAGCCAACAGCCACAATGCTGTCCGATTACGATAAACTTGTAAAGGCGGCAAGAAAAGACAGAAAAGAACTGGTGTGTCTGGAAGACATACTGAAAGAAGACGGTATCACGGGTGCCGGAGAGATTCCCATGGGAACCTACAGCATTCCGTTGGAGCTGGTGGTGGGAACCAGGACAAGCGCCAGAGGTTCTGCTTTTAACTCTTCGTTTATGCCGGTCATGGATAAGGATTCCGAGTTCGGCATCAAATGGGTAACTCTTTATGCCAGCCATCTCGAAGAAGGCATCAGGGATGCGGTAAAGGCGTACGAATACAAAAACAGATTCTATGTGGAAGAGGGCAATAAAAGAGTAAGCGTCCTGAAATATTCGGGTGCTGACGAGATAGTTGCGGATGTTATCCGCATTCCTCCCCCGCGCATAGAAGAAAATCAGATATATATTGAGTTCGCAGATTTCTTCAGACTTTCCGAGACCTACAGTTTTGTTTTTTCAAAGCCGGGAAGCTATGAAGCGCTGCAGCAGGCCATGGGCAAAAGGCCCGATGAACCGTGGACGGAAGATGAGCGCAAGGATCTGAAAACACTGTTTTCGAGATACAGCGCATATTACACCGAGAAGATGGGCATTAAGGAATCGGTAGACACTTATGTCGAGATACTGGATGCTTTTCTTTCTTTCGTAAAGCTGTTCAATTACAAAAAGGCTCTGGATATGGAATTGCCCGAGCTTAAAAATCTTGTGATCTCTTCCCTTGTGGAAGTGGATGTCGAGGAAAAACCTGCACTCCACATGGAGCCGGGTGACACTTCGGATAAAAAGACAGGTCTTTTGGGCACTATCGTGGGCGTGCAGAAACAAAAGCCCATGAAGGTGGCATTTATCAATGAGAAATCGTCCGATGATTCGGCATGGACTTACGGTCATGAACTGGGCCGAATGCATCTTGAAGAGGTATTCCGCGGAGTTGTCAGCACCGTGAAATACGACTATGCGAATGCAGAAAATGTCAATGAAAAGCTGGACGATGCCATCAATGACGGCTGCAACGTTATATTTACGACATCGCCGCCGTTACTTACCGCATCGCTGCAGGAAGCTATCGAACACGGGAATGTGCATATATTAAACTGCTCACTGAACACGTCGCACAAGGCGATCAGGACATATTATGCCAGAATGTACGAAGCAAAGTTTTTGATGGGCGCGATAGCCGGTGCCATGACGGAGAATGACCGCATCGGCTACATTGCGGATTACCCGATATTCGGCGCCATAGCCAATATCAATGCTTTTGCCATGGGCGCAAAGCTGGTTAATCCGAGAGCCAAGGTTTTCCTTGAGTGGAGTACTGTAAAAGACATAGATCTGGACAAACAGTTTTGGCTGCATCATGCCGGCATCATATCGGGGCAGGATTTCATGATACCGAAAAACCCGGTAAGACGCTTCGGCGTTTACAAATACAATGAAAAAGGCGACATCAGAAACCTTGCCGTTCCGGTGTGGAACTGGGGAAAGTTCTACGAACTTCTGATCCGTCAGATCTGGAACGGAGCCTTTGAAAAAGAAGAAAACGACGAGGACAAGGGTGTCAATTACTGGTGGGGAATGTCCGCCGATGTTATAGACGTTGCGGTTTCAAGACATCTTCCCATCGGTACGAAACGTCTTGTCGATCTTTTGAAGAAAACAATTAAAAACGGAGATTTCAACCCCTTCGAAGGAGTCATGTACTCACAGACCGGCATCATTACCAAATTCGATACCGATACGCTGACTCCGGATGAGATCGTTACTATGGACTGGCTTGCGGAAAACATTGAGGGACGGATTCCCGATATGAGCGAGCTTGTGGAGCAGGCAGCTCCCGTTATGACACAGTCAGGCGTCAGATCGACGGTTGCACAGGAAGAAGCTGCACCGGCAGCAGGAGGAAAAGATGAGAGCGCTGGTAATAGCTGATTCCGAATCCCCTGCATATTGGGATTATCTCGACAAGGAAAAATTTAAGAATGAGATCGATCTGGTGATCTCCTGCGGAGACCTGAAGGCAGAGTATTTGAGTTTTCTTGCCACGTTTTGCAAGGGACCGGTGCTCTATGTTCACGGCAACCATGACGTCAAATACGATATCAAACCGCCAGAGGGGTGCGAGTGTATCGAAGATACAATATTTGAATATCAGGGAGTGCGTTTTTTGGGCCTCGGCGGTTCCATGAAATATAACGGCAATAAGCATCAGTATACCGAAAAACAGATGAGTTTACGCATAAAAAGACTGTGGTATCAGCTGTGGCGTAAAAAGGGATTTGATGTTTTGGTGGCCCACTCTCCGGCCAGAGGACTTGGGGATGGCGATGACATTCCGCACATGGGATTTGAGTGCTTTAAGGATCTTATGGACAAATACGAGCCGCCTTATTTTTTCCACGGACATATGCATCAAAACTATAATTACAAGTTAAAGGCCGTGACGGAATACAATAAGACAAAGATCGTGAACGGATACGAAAAGCAGATCGTAGAGATCGAAATTTGACGGTAGATATATGGATCTTTTTGAATATCAGAGGACGTTAAACCGGGATAAAGAGGCGCCGCTGGCAAGCCGCATGAGGCCTGAAACCATCGATGAGGTGGTTGGGCAGGAACACATCATCGGCAAGGGAAAACTTTTATATCGTGCCATAAAAGCGGACAAGCTCAGCTCCATAATATTGTACGGCCCGCCCGGAACAGGCAAGACCACTTTGGCAAAGGTTATTGCCAATACAACAAGCGCAGATTTTATGCAGATAAACGCCACATCGTCCGGCAAAAAAGATATGGAGGAAGTGGTAAAGAAAGCGCAGGATACAGCCGGAATGTATGGCCGGAAGACCATATTGTTCATAGATGAGATACACAGATTCAACAAAGGCCAGCAGGATTATCTTTTACCCTTTGTTGAGGACGGCACTCTGATACTGATAGGTGCCACTACGGAAAATCCGTATTTTGAGGTTAACAGCGCTCTTTTGTCGAGAGCGGCGATTTTTGAACTTAAAAAGCTGTCGGCAGAGGATGTTAAGGTTTTGCTCTACCGTGCGGTCAATGATACTGTAAAGGGCATGGGGGCGTATGGTGCCGAACTGGACGAGGATGCGGCAGATTTTCTGGCTGACATGTCGAACGGCGATGCCAGAAGCGCTCTGAAAGCTATAGAGCTGGGTATACTGACCACAGACAGAAGCGATGACGGAAAGATACACATAACTCTTGATGTTGCATCCGAATGCATACAGAAGAGGGTGTTGAAATACGGTAAAGACGGAGACGATCATTACGATACGATCTCGGCTTTCATAAAGAGCATGCGCGGATCCGATCCCGATGCTGCGGTTTATTATCTTGCCAGGATGCTGTATGCGGGCGAGGACATCAAGTTCATTGCAAGGCGCATCATGATATGTGCATCCGAGGACGTCGGAAATGCAGATCCAAATGCCCTGCAGGTAGCGGTGGCGGCGAGCCTTGCGGTGGAACGCGTGGGACTTCCGGAAGCGCAGCTGATATTATCGCATGCTGCGATATACGTGGCGAGTGCACCTAAGAGCAACGCCTGCTGTGAGGCGATATTCGCGGCAAGACAGGCGGTTATGGATAATGCTACTGCCACTATCCCGGCACATCTTCAGGATGCTCATTACAGCGGTCATGAGGATCTCGGGCACGGAGTCGGATACAAATACGCCCATGATTATCCTCATCATTATGTTTCCCAGCAGTATCTGCCGGACGGACTTGAGGGTACAAAGTTTTACAATCCCACGGAAAACGGATACGAGGCTAAAGTTTCTGAGTATCTGAGAAACGTAGAGATTTGGAAAAAAGAACAGGAATAATGTCAGGATTGCAAAGCAATCGTGTGTTATAGATATTATGTTAGGAGGAATTTTGAAATGAAACAGTATGCTGCGATGAGCAGAGAGGAGTTACTCGAGGAGAGGGAGAACCTTACTTCGCTGTACAAAGGATTTGAGGAGGCAGGTCTTTCGCTCAACATGGCTCGCGGCAAGCCGTCGCCTTCACAGCTTTCGCTTGCAACGGATATGCTGAAAGTGCTTGATGGGGATGAAATTAAATCCGTATCGGGAGACGATGTGAGAAACTATGGCATCGTAGACGGTATAAAAGAAGCAAAAGTCCTGATGGCTGAGATGATGGAATGCGATCCGGAGAACATCATTGTCTGCGGAAACGCGTCATTGAACATAATGTATGACATGATCGCCAGAAGCTATGCTTTCGGCGTTATGGGCTCTACACCCTGGTGCAGGCTTGAAAAGGTTAAGTTCTTATGCCCGGTTCCTGGATATGACAGACATTTCCTGGTAACTCAGGATTTCGGTATCGAGATGATAAACATACCCATGACTCCGGACGGTCCGGATATGGATATGGTGGAGCAGTATGTAAACAATGATCCTGCGGTAAAGGGTATCTGGTGCGTTCCGAAGTACTCAAATCCTCAGGGTGTTGTATATTCGGACGAGACGGTTAAACGTTTTGCGGCGCTTAAGCCTGCTGCAGAAGATTTCAGGATCTTCTGGGACAATGCTTATTGTGTTCATCATCTGTATGAAGAGCCGGAAAAACAGAGGAAGATTCCCGATATCCTGAAGGAGTGCGCTGCGGCAGGAAAGCCGGATATGGTATATGAGTTCGGCTCAACCTCAAAAGTTACTTTTGCCGGCGCAGGTATTTCCGCTGTTGCAACTTCTGCGGCAAATATTGCGGAGATCAAAAAGCACCTCACGGTTCAGACAATAGGTTTTGATAAGGTAAACCAGCTGCGTCACGTAAAGTTCTTAAAGGATCGCGCAGGTATAGATGAGCATATGATGAAACATGCGGCTCTTTTGAGACCCAAGTTCGAGATGGTTGAGAAAGAACTTAACGAGGAGATCGTAAGCCGCGGTATAGGTACATTTTTACATGTTGACGGCGGATACTTTATCTGCTTTAACAGTTTGAAGGGATGCGCAAAAGATATAGTAGCCAGATGTAAGGCAGCAGGCGTTACTCTGACAGGCGCCGGAGCTCCGTTCCCATACGGAAAGGATCCGGATGATTCGGTGATCCGAATTGCACCGAGTTACCCTGAGATCAATGAATTAAAGAAAGCGCTCGATGTTTTTGTGGTATGCGTAAAACTTTCATCCATCGAGAAACTGCTTGAAACAAAGTAAAACATTGTTTAAGAGGTATTACAGAAAGGATAAACCATGTATATAAACGAAGAAATGTACGGTCTGGGAAGCTGCCGTTCAGTCATCCGCGAGCTTTTCGAATACGGCAAGAAACGTGCCATGGAGGTTGGACGTGAGAATGTTTATGATTTCTCTCTCGGAAATCCCAGCATTCCTGCACCTGACATCGTAAATGAGACCATCAGAAGTCTTACACAGGAGCTTGATTCGCTGAGCCTTCACGGATATACATCCGCTCAGGGTGATCAGGAGACAAGACAGGCAGTTGCGGATTATCTCAATAAGACACACGGTACGGATTTCACAGCTGATAATTTCTATATGACAATGGGAGCGGCAGCATCGCTTTCGATCTGCTTTAAGGCACTTACCTGTACACCGGATGACGAGATCATCGTGATAGCGCCGTTTTTCCCGGAGTACAATGTTTTCATAAAAGCAGCCGGCGCTAAATGCGTTGTTGTGCCTGCGGACACAGAGAATTTCCAGATCAGGTTTGATGAGCTTTCATCCCGCATCACGAAAAACACAAAGGCGGTAGTGATCAACTCGCCCAACAACCCCAGCGGAGCGGTGTACAGCGAAGATACCATTAAAAAACTGGCATCGGTTCTTTCGGAAAAGAGCAAAGAGTTCGGTAACCCGATCTTTATCATTGCGGACGAACCCTATCGTGAGATCGCTTATGATGTTGATGTTCCTTTTGTAACAAAATATTATGACAATACACTGGTATGTTATTCGTACAGCAAGTCGTTATCGCTCCCCGGAGAGCGTATAGGCTGGGTTCTGGTGCCGAAGGCTGCTGAGTCTTCAGACAAGCTGTATGCGGCCGTAGCAGGGGCAGGAAGAGCCTTAGGCTATGTGTGCGCACCGTCGATGTTCCAGAAGGTCATCACAAAGTGCATCGGCAATACAGGGGATGTTGACGCCTACAGACAGAACAGGGATATCCTGTACAACGGTCTCACAAAGATCGGCTATCACTGCTACAAGCCGGAAGGTGCATTCTATCTTTTCGTTAAGGCTTTGGAAGAGAATTCCGATGCTTTCAGCGAGAAAGCCAAGGAAGAGGACATCCTGGTAGTATCCGCAACAGGTTTCGGATGCCCGGGCTGGGTACGCATTTCCTACTGTGTGGATAAAAATATGATAGAGCGTTCACTGCCTGCGTTTGAGAGACTTTATAAGAAGTACGAATAAAACAACAGATCATTCAAAACCCTTGGATCATTTTCCGAGGGTTTTGATTTTCGAGCCTGGTTCTGAACATTTATACATCGTTGTCTTACACAGGGAGTTTGGAAAATGATAATTGAGGATATCAGGGCAGAACTGTTCCGTCTGCAGGATGTAAAATACCGTGATTTTCAGAGTAAGCTTATTCCGACGGTAAAACCGGATACAGTGATCGGAGTCAGGACGCCGGAACTTCGCAAATACGCAAAGATACTGGTCAAAAACGAAAACATTCAGGAATTTTTGGACGACCTTCCCCACCGTTACTTTGACGAGAATCAGCTTCACGCGTTCATCATCTCCGAGATAAAAGATTATGAGCAGTGTCTGGAAAGGGTGAAGAAATTCCTGCCGCATGTAGATAACTGGGCAACCTGTGACCAGATGTCGCCGAAGGTTTTTAAGAAACACCGAAAGGAATTGCCGGAAGAGATAAAGAAGTGGATCTCGTCAGACGAAACATATACCGTCAGATTCGGGATCGGTATGTTTATGGAACACTTCCTGGATGAGAATTTTGATCCGGCCTATCCGGACATGATCTCAGAGATACGATCCGAAGAATATTACATTAACATGATGATCGCGTGGTATTTTGCCACAGCGCTTGCAAAACAATACGACGTGATCCTGCCATATTTCAGGGAGCAGAGACTGGATGTCTGGACCCATAATAAAGCGATACAGAAAGCTGTGGAAAGCTTCAGGGTCACGCCGGAACAGAAAGAGTATCTTAAGACTCTGAAGATAAAGAGTTACTGATTCCAGCCAATATCAGATATCCGGTCGGGTTTGCCTGCAAGCAGTCACCCGACCTACTATCTGATATTGACTGTGAATAGTAACAATAAAAAATCAAAAAAGTGCTTGACAAGAGAGTACATATCTTGTAATATGGTAAAGCTGTTGAGCAATCGGGGCGTGGCTCAGCTTGGTAGAGCGCCACGTTCGGGACGTGGAGGCCGCG
>JAEEGL015273135.1_pt1 | contig 19616 bp, 14 predicted proteins | sample 9134231 | NCBI WGS metagenome assembly JAEEGL01 (sample SAMN16246548, study PRJNA631951) | gut metagenome | biome: gut microbiome; feature: rumen; material: fiber-attached | host: Bos | place: Iran: Karaj | collected 2018-10 | reverse complement strand
TCCACCCATTGTCCGATGCGCTCCCAATCGTGCACGTCTTGCAGGATGGGGCGATAGTCGTCGTGCATCATCACCGTGCGCATCAGCTGCGTAAGTACGATGACAGCCACCTGAAACTCTCCAACCATCTTCTTCAACTCTTGGATGATATGCGCCATTTCCTCCCCACGGTTCGTGAACGGTTGCGAGGAGGTCATCAGTTCCAGGTAGTCGATAATCACCCAGCGGATTTTCCGGGTTTCTTGCAGCTGGCGCACTTTCGAGCGGATCGTGTCCTCGGTCATAGGCACCGTGTCGTCAAGGTGTATCCATTCAGGGCCTTTCCCGGTCGCGTAGTGCAGCAACAGTTGGTCGCTTTTCATTTTGAGGGAGAAATAGACGGTGGGCAGATGCGCTTCCGTCGCAAGATGGAAGGCCATAGTGGTCTTGCCCATTCCGGGGCGTCCGCCAATGAGGTTGAGCGTGCCGGGGCGGTAAAGTGCGGACAGTTGGGCCAGGGCGCGTTGGTTCTTTTCGATTGTCATACTCTTGAATTTTTTTGCAAAAATAGTGTTCGCCAGCGGTTGGAAAGGGATTTTGCTACTAGCAGTCCCGATGCCGTCTCTACGCTTGGAACCCGATACTGCTCTTGGTTCCGTCACCAATTTTCTCATGCTTACACAACTCTTCAATCTCGGCCAAAGTGGGTCTGGCGCCGTGCAGCACATCTTCCATCACCACTTTGCGGACGATGTTGTCTATCTCGCCTCCGGAGAAGTTGTGGTGCGCCGCCAACTGCCTGCAGTCGTCATCGGTGAGCCAGGAGAGCTTGTCCTTCCAGATGCTCTGCTTGGCCTCCTCCGTGGGTTGTCCGAACTTGATTTTGAACAGGAAACGGCGCGCAAAGGCACTGTCCAGATTGTCGGTGAGGTTGGTGGTGGCAATGAGGATGCCGTCCAAATTCTCCATTTCCTCCAGAATGATGTTCTGGATGGCGTTTTCTGTCTGCGCCACGCTGCTGGAACCGCTGGCGTTGTTGATGTTCTGGCGGCTGCTCAACAAGGCGTCGGCCTCGTTGAAGAGTAGGATGGGTTTCAGTTTTTCCTTCTCACACATCTTGCGATAGTTGGTGAAGATGGCTTTCACACGCTTCTGACTCTCGCCATACCAGCATGTCTTGGCCGCACTAATATCTACATGGCACACCGCACGCCCTGTGGCACGGGCAATCTGCATGGCGGTTTCCGTCTTGCCAGTGCCGGGAAGTCCGTGAAACAGAGCGGCAACGCCCTTCGGCAACGCTTGTTCTTCCAAACGCTTCTGCAATTCTAAAAACTTCTCATCAGCAAGGTTCTCCTTGAAAAGTTCCAACTGCTTGGAGAGTTCCTTGTCGTAAAACATGGTTTTCTCGGCGATTTTGTCAGGGTAGATTAGACTCTTATCGATTCTCTTGGTGTCAGCAAACAGTTCAAAGTCGTCTTCTAAAAATATTTGCTTCCCTTTTTCAGTCAGAGCGATGTGACTGTCTGAAAACATACTGTCGGGTAGAAGCTCGATGTACCCCAATTTCTGCAAAATGTGTTTTTCATCTTTTAAATCCTTGGCAATGCAAAATCGCATGCTTGGACTTTGGTACATGTCTTTCAGCGTGCAATTGATCCCGCTCTCTCCTCCTTGTATGAAATCATCGCAAATCTCATACAAGAGGGTTCTCTCTTCAATGTTAAGATTCAGTTTCCGAATGCTTTGCACGAAAACAAGTTCCTTATGTTGTTGCTCCAATAATTCTGTCTTGTCGAATAACATTCCAGTTGTGATATCCTCATCGCTGCGATTTTCAATCAGGTCGGAAACATCTTTGACAAATTTATAGCGGTCATAGTCACGATCGCATAAATCCTCACAGTTGAGGACTTTCTCTTCTAAAATTGACTCCATGACTTTAGTATGCAATTCGAAATCAGAAGAATGTCTCCTTTTGGAAGGTACAAAGTATTTCTTGTTAACCAAAGTGTCAAAATCTTTTTTCAAAGGAAGCAGAACCATGCTTTTCACATTGTAAAAACGCCGCATATCATCCCAGTCGAAAGTGTCATTTTGGACTTTACTGTTAAAAGCCGCTATTAGCAATAAGGTTTCTCTGTTCGTCAGATAGAGATGTTTAGCCACTTTGTTGGCTCGTTGTACCACATTCTTGACCTCCAGTTTTGTCAACTGGTTTTCTGGAATGTGACAGTGTTCTTTTGTGAGGGCTGAATCCAACTGCGCAAGGGTTCCTGGCGCAATGGCATCAATAAGTTCGGTTCCGGAGTTTTCCATCCTCAATGCGAGAAAACTCAATGTTTGCAACATGTCTTCTTTTACTTTTTTCATAACGATTGTATTTTTGAACGCTGCAAAAATAGCATAGCGCTATGAAAATGTATGGCATAGTTTGGAAGGTGTTATTGATTATCCTTTTTCAACCAAAGCAGTTTGGAGTGCTCGAACTGCAACAGCCGCGTGGCGAAACCGTACACCAGCGCCACGCCGCCCATGATGAGCAGGGCATACACCACATGACAATGCAGAATCCTCGTTGATATGACAGCGGTGGGAATGAGCAGCATAGTGAAAACCAGACATGACAGCCAAGGAAGCGTGCGCAAAGGAACACGCAATTCTTTTAAGGCGATTATGAACTGGAGTAAAGAAACCACCGACTGGGTGCTCAAACTGGCGATGGCCGCCCCGCGCGCCTGCATCCTCGGAATCAGGATGATGTTGATCAACACATTAACCAGAATGCCCACTAACGCCGTAATGTTCAGTTTTTTCATACTTCCATTAGCCGTGAGCAGCGTGCCGAACACATAAGTGAATGATATGGGTATGATGCAGGGAATCAGCAACGAGAAGACACGGATGCTGGCCGTGATGTGATTGTCGTATAACAAACTGATTACAGGTGTTTTATAGCATAGCAAAATGACGGTCGCACTGACCGCAAACACATATAATAGCGAAAATGCCGTGCGCACAATGGGCTGAATGTCTTCCTTCTCTTTCAGCATCTTGGAAAACAAAGGAAGCAGAATTACGGAAAACAAATACGCAATCATGACCAGGGCGTCCAACAACCGGAAGGCCATGGCATAAATGCCAGCTTGTGTGGCGCCCACACCGGAAGGCAGTATTCGCTCCAGCATCACCGAGTCGATACGATTGTAACAGACCATAAGCAGTGCCAGTGTGGCGAAAGGCAGACTGCGTTTCAGCACCATCAGGAAGAACGGCCTGTTCCAATGCAAACCACTCAACCGCGATTTGTACAAAACAATGCTGAGCGCCACCAAAACAGACACACAATAGGCGATGGTTTGGCTGTAAACGAACCATTCGATCCGCATCGGCACCGATGTGACATTCCCCCAAAGCAGGATGCTGCACAGGATAATCATGATGAGCCGGTCGAGCACCGAAAGCACACTGTCGGTCTTGAACATCAGCAGGGCAGAGATGTTGGAACGCAGATAGAGCAGGAAAGCGTTTAGGAAATGGTTGATGGAGATCCAGAAAAGCAGTCTCAGCATGCCCCCACGATAACCAATGATGAGCGCCACCGCAAACACCACAATCAGGTACACGACGGCCAGCAGAAAACGCAATATGATGATGCTGGACAGATGCTTGTCCAGCAACTGGTTGTTTTGTGCTATGTTGCGATTGTTGAAATTGGTGGTCCCCATGTCCAACAGGATGCTGAACATGTAGGAGAAATTGAAAATGGCGAAGTATAGTCCATACGATTCCGCACCCACCTGGTTTTGCACACCGACATCAATACCCAAAATCCAAAAGGGCTTGATGAGCAGGTTCAGGAAGATTAGAAAGCAAATGTTAAAGACAAAGTCTTTCTGCTTCATGCTGCACTACATGACAATGTTGATGATTCGTTTGGGAACGATAATGATTTTCTTGGGCGCGGCGCCTGCCAGCCATTTCTGCACATCGGCATTCTCCAGCAGTATCGGTTCGATTTCCTTCTGGGTGTAAGATACCGGGAATGAGAGTTTCAGACGCATCTTGCCGTTGAAGGAGACAGGGTAGGTGAAGTCGGTTTCCTGCATGTAGGATTCGTCATACTTCGGGAACTCGGCTTTGGAGATGGAATCCGCATGTCCAAGTTGTGCCCAAAGTTCTTCGGTGATGTGCGGCGCGTATGCGGACATCAGAATGCACAACGGTTCCAGAATCTTGCGCTTGTTGCACTTGGCGTCAGCCAACTCGTTGGTGCAAATCATGAAGGCGCTGATAGCGGTGTTGAACGAGAACTTCTCGTTGTCCTCCTCGATTTTCTTGATGGTTTTGTGCAAAGTCTTGTACTCCTCACGAGTGGGTTCCTCCTCGGAGATGCTCCATTCGTTGTTTTGGGAGTTGAAAAGACGCCAGAACTTCTTGATGAAACGGAAAACACCCTCAATGCCGTTGGTGTCCCAAGGTTTGGCCATCTCAATGGGCCCGAGGAACATTTCGTACATTCTCAAGGTGTCGGCGCCGTATTTCTCCACCAGATCGTCCGGATTCTGCACATTGTATTTCGATTTGGACATTTTCTCCACTTCCCAACCGCAGACATATTGTCCGTTCTCCAAAATGAACTCCGCATCGGCAAAGTCGGGCATCCACTGCTTGAACGCCTCGATGTCCAGAATGTCATTGTGTACAATATTGACATCCACATGGATAGGGGTGACTTCATATTGGCCTTTCAGTCCGTTGGAAACATACTGGTTGGTGCCCACGATACGGTAAACGAAGTTGGAACGGCCTTGGATCATGCCCTGGTTGATGAGTTTCTTGAAGGGTTCGTCTTCGCAGGACAGCCCGATGTCGAAGAGGAATTTGTTCCAGAAACGGGAATAAATCAAGTGACCGGTGGCGTGCTCCGCACCGCCCACATACAGATCCACATTGCGCCAATATTGGTTGGCCTCTTTGGAGAAGTATTCCTTGTCGTTATGCGGGTCCATGTAGCGGAGGTAATAGCCGGAGGAACCGGCGAATCCGGGCATGGTATTGTATTCTTTCGGGCATCCGTTGTAAGTCCAGTCCTTGGCGCGTGCCAACGGCGGCTCGCCCGTCTCCGTGGGCTGGAATTTGTCGATTTCAGGCAGCTCCACGGGCAGTTCGGACTCAGGGATGGTATAGGGCATGCCGTCTTTGTAATAGATGGGGAACGGCTCACCCCAGTAGCGCTGGCGGCTGAAAATGGCGTCGCGCAAACGGTAGTTCACCGTGCCGTAACCGATGCCCATTTCCACCACTTTGTTGATGATGGCCTTGCCGCCTTCTTTCACGCTCATGCCGTTGATGAAGCCGGAATTGACACACACACCGCTCTTGCTGTCCATGGATTCTGTCCAGGTGGCAGGGTCGCTGACCTCATCCAACGACGGCGCGATGACTTGGCGGATAGGCAGGTTGAAATGGCGTGCGAAGGCGAAGTCGCGGCTGTCGTGTGCGGGCACGGCCATGATGGCTCCGGTGCCGTAGTCTGACAACACATAATCGCTCACCCAAATGGGAATCGGCTCTCCGCTGATGGGGTTCACGGCGAATGCGCCGGTGAACACGCCGCTCACTTTCTTGACCTCCGCCTGACGCTCGCGCTCGGAACGGTTCTTGGCCCAAGTCACATATGCCTCCACCTCCGCTTTTTGCTCCGGTGTGGTGATGGTGGGTATCATTTCGTGTTCAGGACATAACACCATGAAGGTGACACCGAAGATGGTGTCGGGGCGGGTGGTGAAGATTTCAAAGGCAGGCTCGTTGCGCAAACCGTCCCAGTTGCCCATGTACAAGTCTTTCCAGTCGGATGTGTCTTGTTTGGCCAGCGGGAACCACACGGCGGCACCTTCGCTGCGCCCGATCCAGTTGCGCTGGATCTCTTTCAGAGAGTCGGTCCATTCCACCTTCTCCAGTCCTTGCAGCAAACGCTCCGCGTAGGCGGAAACACGCAAGATCCATTGTCTCATAAGTTTGCGCTCCACAGGGAAACCGCCACGCACCGAAAGTCCGTTCACCACCTCGTCGTTGGCCAATACAGTGCCCAAACCGGAACACCAGTTCACCCAAGTGTCGGCCAGATAGGCGAGACGGTAGTTCATCAGTGTGTTTTGTTGCTCTTTCTCCGACATCTTTTGCCAGTCCTCTGCACTGAACGACAGTTCTTCGGAGCAGGCGGCATTCAGATTGTCGGTTCCTTGAGCATTGAAATGCTCTATCAAGGTGCTGATAGGCATGGCCTTATCGGCATCTTTGTCGTAGTATGAGTTGAAAAGTTGGATGAATGTCCACTGCGTCCATTTATAATAGTCAGGGTCGCAGGTGCGGAACTCGCGGTCCCAATCGTAACTGAAACCGATCTTGTCCAACTGCTCGCGATAGCGGTTCACATTCTTTTCCGTAGTGATAGCCGGGTGCTGGCCGGTTTGGATGGCGTACTGCTCGGCGGGCAGGCCGAAAGCGTCGTAGCCCATCGGGTGCAGCACATTGAAACCCTTCTGGCGTTTGTAACGGGAGTATATGTCCGAGGCAATGTAGCCCAGCGGGTGCCCAACATGCAAACCTGCGCCGGAAGGGTAGGGGAACATGTCCAGAACATAGTATTTGGGTTTGGATTCGTCAATCTCGGTTTTGTAAATCTGTTTCTCTTTCCAGATTTTCTGCCATTTGGCTTCAATTTCGCGATAGTTGTATTCCATTTGCTTGAATCAGAATTATTTAGTCGTTGAGATATTATTTGTTGATGATGATTTTTCTGTGATCCACGGCTTTGCCGTCCGCATCAATCATGCGGAGCACATAGGCGCCGTTGGCGAACGGGGAGCAGTCCACTTGCGTTTGCGTTTCCGTAACAGGATTGCGAAGCACACATCTGCCAAATTGGTCAATCAGCTCAATGTTGCGGATTTGCAAACTGGCATTTTCAAAGTTGATGTTGAGCGACTGCGAAACAGGATTGGGGTAAACGAGAATCCGGGTGTCGTTCGTGTACTCTTCCACACCAACATTGCAGCGGATTAGAAGACTCGTGTCGGCATATCCGCAGGAGTTGATGGCTTTCACCATAAGTGTGCCGTTACCTGACGATTGGATGTTTAGAAATACGCTGTTGATGTTGCTGTTAGACAATGTCCAACGCGGATTGGAAATGCTCCATTCGAAAATATTGGCATAACTGACATCCGTGAGCTGGTAGATGAAGTTTCCATAGTTGGAAACGACAGCGTTGCCTGAAATGCCGCTGTTGATGACCGGCACGGGTTTGACGGTCAGCGTGAGAGTGGATATGCTGTCGCAACCATAGACGCTTTGCAGACTGTCCACGAATACAAAAGTGCCGGGCTCATCTTGTGTGGGTATGTTGAAACCATATTGGTTGAAACTGCTGCCTTGGCAGATTTCAGCGGTGAACTGGTTTTGGAAGTTGGGGTGCAGCGTGACTGTTTTGTTGGAATAGTTGCTGCAGCCGTTGCTGTGTGTGACAGTCACAAAATAAGTGCTGGTTTCAAAAGGCGTTATGTTGATGGTTTGTGATGTGCTTCCGTTGCTCCACGAGTATTGGGCGTTCTCTGAAACCGTCAGATAACCGGCCTCGCCCTCGCAAAGGTCGAATGTGCCGGTGATTTCAGCGTTGGGAACAGTCAGTGTGGTGACGGTAAAGGAGGTGTCGGAGGAACATCCGTAATTGTTGGTTGTCGTCACGGAGTAGTCGCCTCCAGTGGTCAGCACAAGCGAACTTTGGTTTGAACCGTTACTCCAGTGGTAAGTGCTGCCACCGCTGGCCATAATGGTGGAGGTGGAATTCGAACAGAATGTGGTGGCTCCAGTCAGCGAAATCCGAGGTGTCGGGTTGACGGTCACGGCTAAAGACGCGCTGTTGCTGCAGCCCGCTGCGTTGGTGGCTATGACCGCATAATTGCCGCTTTGCGTTACGGAGATGTGGTCGCTGGTGCTGCCGTTCACCCATTGGTATGAAGTGCCGCCGATGGCTGTGAGCGTGGTGCTCTCACCCTCGCAGATGGTGGTGGTTCCGTTGATTTGCACAGTGGGCTTGGCATCGATGTTGACCACTTTGCTGGCGGTGGCCAGACACCCGTTGTAACCATAGCCGGTCACCGTATAGGTGGTGGTGGTAGTGGGCATTACTTGGATCGTGGAACTGGTCTCGCCCGTGCTCCAGACATATTGCGTGGCGCCTCCGGCGGTCAGGGTGTCCGTGTTGCCCTCGCAGATGTTGCTTTTGCCTGATATGGTGATGGATGGCAAATTCATGGAGGTGACCAGCACCGATTCGGTGTTCTGGCAACCCAAAGAGTTGGTGGCCGTGACTGAGTAGGTGCCCACCTGGCTGATGGAGATGGAATGCGTGTTCTCGCCGTTGGACCAGGTGTAATAGGAACCGCCAGTGGCGGTAAGCGTGGTGGAACCGCCTTCACAGAAGGAACGGTTGCCCAATATGTTGATAGACGGGATGACATTCACCGTTACCGTGGCCGATACATTGGCACGGCATCCGAATTGGTCGGTGGCGGTAACCGTATAGGTGAGATTTGAGGATGGACTAACAGATATCTGGGCGGAGGTGTGCCCGTTAGACCACATGTAGGAAACGCCGCCCGTGGCGGTCAGCGTGGTGCTGTTGCCGCGACAGATGGTGGTGGATCCGGTGATGTACGGGATGGGCAACGGATGCACAACCACCGTGCGGTTCGCCGTGTTGCTGCACCCAAAAGCATTGTATGCGGTTACTCGATAAGTGTTGGATGAACTTACGGTAGTGATGCTGTTGGTGTCACCTGAGCTCCAAATATAACTGCATGGCATGTTTGCCGATGCTGTGAGTTGGGTGGTTTCGCCCGCACAAATGGAGGTGCTGCCGCTGATGGACACCTGTGGCCGTTCGTTTACGGTCAAAGTGGTGCTCAAAACGACGCTACAGGAACTGGAATTGGTGACGGTGACTGTATAACTGCCCGGTGTGTTGACCGTTATGCTGTTGGTGTTGTTGCCGTTTGACCAGTGATAGGTGTAACCGGCATTGTATGTGGCTGATAGCGTGGCGCTCTGCCCTTGACAGATGGTCGTGTTCTCCGTGATGGTGGCCACCGGCAGCGGATTGGTGCTCACATTGATGCTGGTGGAGGATGCGCACCCTTGGGCGTTGGACACGGTTACGCTGTATGTGCCTGCCGTATTCACATAGATGGTGCTGTATGACAAACCGTTACTCCAATGGTAACTGGATCCTGCCGATGCGTTTAAAGCCGTATTGGTGTTCTGGCAAATGGTGATGTTGCCGTTGCTCATGCCGTTGATAAGCACAGTGGGTCTGGCAATGGTGTTTATGGTGGTGGATTCCGTGTTGGAACAGTTGTTGTTGTCCACAACGGTCACCATGTAGTATGAGATACCTTGACTCGGTTGCACAGTGATGGAGGGCGTGGTTTGACCGGAAGACCAGGAGAATGTACGACCTGTCGGCGCAATGGCGTGAATGGTGACTTGGTCGCCGGCACAGATGCTTTCCGCGGATACAATGTTGATTTCCGGAGTCGGATTTACAATAACCGTTTCGGAAGTTTCAGCGGTACACCCGTTCATGGCGGTTACCGTAACGGTGTATGTGCCCTCTTCACGGACAATAATGGAATTGGTAGTGCTACCGTTGCTCCATTGATAACTTAAACCGCCGGCGGCACGCAATGTGGCGCTATTGCCCTCGCAAAAGGTCAACGAACCCTGCGTGCAGGTGATGCTGGGATTGGGAATCGTCAGTTCGGTGATGTTCGCGGTCAAGAGTACGGTACATCCCAATGTGTTGGTCACAAGGACCGATACTTGGCCAATGGAGGATATCACCATGGAGTCGGTTTGGTTGCCGTTGATCCATTGGTAGGTGTTGGTGCTGTCGCCGACCACTTTCAACACGGTGCTTTTGCCTTGGCAGAAGGAGGTGCTTCCGGTCAGGTTGGCTTGTACAATGCTGTATGTGAACTGTACGGGAACCACGGATACGCAACCGTGAGAGTCGGTGCATGTGACAGTGTAACTGCCTGTTGTGTTGGTGGTGAAGCTGGGACCTGTGCTGCCATTGCTCCAATTGTATGTGCTGGCGCCCGTCAGGGTGATTGTCGTGCTTTGGTTTTGACAGAAGGTGGTGGACCCCAAGATGTCGATGACGGGCAGCGGGTTCACCTTGAAGTAGATACTGGCGGTGTCCGTACATCCGAATTCGTTGGTGACCGTCACGCGGTAGGTACCGGTCGCTTTCACATAGATGGATTCGGTCGTCTCGCCTGTTGACCAATTGTATTGCACGCCTCCAGCGGCTGTCAGCAGCACACTGTCGCCCTCGCATACCTCCAATGGGGATCCTGTGATGGATGCGGTGGGTAACGGATTTATGTGGATGCTGATACTGTCATTGCTATGGCATGATGTGACGGTGTCGGTGACGGAAACATAATAGGTGGTGTCTAACCATGGACTGACCGTGCGGGTGGCGAAACTCGTGCTGTCATCCCATAAATATTGGAACCCTTCCGTTACAGAAAGTGTTGTTGTCTCTCCCCAGCACAAATCTGCTGGCCCTGAAATCGAGAATTCCGGATATCCCGCTGCGATAACAACTGCGGAATCTGTTCCGATACAACCAGCCACGGAGGTGACCGTCAGAGAATAGACACCGGCACTGTCCACAACAATGGAGGAGGAATCCGAACCGGTACTCCACTGTATGGTGTTGCGTGCTGCCCCCTCATACGATAAAGTCATAGTGGTGTCCGGACATAAGTAACCGCCACCAATGATGGAAACGGTGGGTGCGGGCAATACCACAAAGTTGATGACGGATATTGAGTCGCATCCGTCGGCCGCTTGCATGTGGAAGGTGTATTGGCCGGTTTGCGTCAGCGCAGTGTTGTGGATTATGTATGGTAACTCATTGGCGCAAACGGAGATGCGCACGGTTCGAGCGTCGCTGTCGTAGGGCTTGACCGTTAAATGCACCACAATGTCACTATCACACCCGGCTTCAGTTACATGGTGGAAAAAGTAAAAACCACTCTCCGTGAAACTGCTGTCCTCAAAGGTGAATGGCAACGCATTCGATAAGACACAGTAACTCAAGGTGTCAATAGGAATAACAATGCTGTCGCACGGCGAATTGACCTCGGAAGAGTCGGGAGGAGTTAGGGAAGATGCTTGCAAATATCCGATATTCAATAAGATAAGAGCAATGAATGCCAGAGCTGAATGGAGCAATCTAATGTTTTTGTTCATATATCTATATTTTTATATTCTTAAAAAAGGGTGCAAAAATACTATTTTTCTCTTACCTGACGCCTTTTTTGTATTTTTGCAGCGATTTTCTATTATGTTTTATTACCTGAACAAAAACGGAATCGCCCAGTTTGTCGTCATCGCTTTGCTGATGGCATGGGCTGTTTATACTGTTCTGACCCAAACGGTTATATGCTCCGCTGAAGGCCAGTCCGTCCTTTTTTCCAAACTTGCCCTTTTCTGGACAAACCATCCCCTCAACTTGAAGGTGACCGTGATCGTGATGCTTCTTCTGGAAACCTTCCTGTTGTCCCATTATTACTCGCTTAACCGGTTTTCCGATACCCAAACCTTTATCCCCGCCGTTTTCTTTTTGCTGATGATGAACCTGGGCGGTTTTCTGAAGGTGATCACGCCCGCCTCCATCACACTGATGTTCCTGACATTGATATTGCTGGTGAATGCGCAAGACGAAAATGAGCGGCCTGTGAAGAACAGGGTCTTCACCTCCGGATTGCTGGTGGGAATATGCTCACTCTTTGATCCCATCTCCTTGTGCGTAATCCTGTTCCTGCTTCTTGCCTTGATTACGCACCGATATTCCAAAACAAAAGAGATTATCATTCTGTTTTCAGGGGTGCTGTTCGTGTTGGCGTACCTCCTTAGTGTCTGTTTTTTCACCGACAGTTTTCCCTTGCTGGTTGACTCCATCAAGCACTTGGCATACTTTGGCGTGATAAAGGACTTTATGAAATTGTCCATCTATGACTACATCTTTCTGGCATACACCGTTCTGGTTGTCGTGTATTTGATGATCCAATTGAAGTTGTTTTATGACAACAAACTCATCGTCTTGAGAAAACGATTGGTGACCATACATTTCCTGACATTCGTGTCTGTTGGGATGCTGTTCTTGTCCGGTTTGAAATTATCTTCAGGATTCCTTTATATGATGATTCCTATCACCATGTATTTCAGTATGATAACACTTCATAAAAATCGAATCATTCTGCATGATATCCTGATTGTCGCCTTTTATGTTTTGTTATGGCTTTAAAGTCTCATTTTTCGGAAAAACCGCTGCTTGAATGCGGGTGCGACGAAGTGGGGCGCGGCTGCCTTGCCGGACCTGTTTGCGCCGCGGCCGTGATATTCCCGTACGATTATGTGAATGCGGAAATAAATGATTCCAAGCAGCTTACGGCTGCCAAAAGAGAACAGCTTCGGCAGATAATTGAACGCGATGCCGTCGCATACGCCGTGGCGGAGATCTCTGAACGGAAAATAGATGAGATCAATATCCTAAACGCTTCCATATTAGGCATGAATGAGGCCGTTGGGAAACTCTCTGTTAAACCGGAATTTCTGCTGATCGACGGCAACAAGTTCAAGGACCAATGGCAAATTCCCTACCAGTGCGTGGTGAAGGGCGATGCCACATACCTCTCCATTGCCGCTGCCTCCATCCTGGCCAAGACCTATCGTGACGACCTGATGGTGCGCCTGGATGCGGAATATCCGATGTATGATTGGAAAAACAATAAGGGTTATCCCTCCCCGAAACATATCGCCGCAGTGCACCAGTATGGCATGAGCCCGTACCATCGGCGCAGTTTTCATCTGAAAAACCAGTTGTCGCTGGAGTTTTGAAAGGTTCTTACTCCAGATGCAGCATCTCCTCGATTTCCTCGTCGCTTTTGCCCAGCATCTTGATGTATTCTTTCAATTCTTGGGCAACGGGGTCGTTGGGGTAGCGGTTGATGAACTCACGGTACTGGTCTTCGGCGCTGTTGGTGTCGCCTAAGATGTCATCGTAGATGATGCCACGCTGGTAATAGCAGTATTTGTATTTCTCGTGTTTGGGATAGGTTTCCTGAAACTGGTTAAAGATGGCGATGGCCTTCTTGCAGTAGGTGGCTCTCTGCTCTTTGGTTTCGGCGGCCTTGGCGATGATCATCGCGCCGATGCCAGCGCGGTACAGCATGTCAGGGGAGATTTCATCCTTTGGGTAATCTTTGGCAAACGCCACCGCCTTGTCGATGAACCGCAAGAACGCCAACGAGTCGATGCGTCCCTCTTTGTAGTAGATGGAGTCGGCCATATTGTATAGCTGGATAATATCCTTCTGTTTGCTCCCGAATTTTTTCTTCTCGCCGCCTTGCTTGTTGTGGCACCCGCCAAACACGATGCCTAATACAAGCAGAATGACGGGGATGATAACTCTCTTCATATCAGTTGTTTATTTGTGTACGGTTTTGTAGGCGGCTTTGGTTTTGCCGGTGGCAATATCGTTCAGTTTGCCTTTCAACACCATCTTCTTGATTTGGGAGAGTCGGTCGGTGAACACGCGGCCTTCCAGATGGTCGTACTCGTGCTGGATGATGCGCGCAACCAGCCCGTCGAAATCCTCGTCGTGGAACTCGCCGTTCTCATCGTAGTATTCGATGTGGATGTTCGACTTGCGTGTCACATCCTCATTGAGATTGGGCAAGCTCAGACAGCCCTCGCCGAATACAAAGTCGTCGCCCCATTCCTTGGTGATAATCGGGTTGATGAAAGCGCCTTTGTGGATGCGCACATTGGGATAGCTTTCTTTAAACGGCTCAGAATCAATGACAAAGATACGGATAGCTTTGCCAATCTGAGGACCTGCCAAACCCACGCCATTGGCATGGTACATGGTTTCGAACATGTCGGCCACCAACTGTTTCAGGTTGGCGTCGTCCAAATCTATCTCTTCGGAAATTTTTCTCAATACGGGTTCGCCGTAAACATAAATGGGTAGTATCATAGGTTGTTATCTCGTTGTTTTAGAATGTCTTGCTGTTCCATGTAGGACTGCAGGATGATGGTGGCGCTCATCTTGTCCACCAGCGCCTTGTTCTGCCGGTCCTTTTTCTTCAGTCCGATGTCGATCATCGTCTGGAAGGCCATGCGGGAAGTGAAGCGCTCGTCCATGCGCGCGATGGTAGTGTTGGGTGAGATGTTGGGCAGTTCCTTGCGCAGCCGGTTCACAAACGGCTCTATGAACCGCGTGGAGTCCGACGGCGTGTTGTCCAGTTTGCGCGGCTCCCCGATGACGATGACATCCACCTTCTCTTGTTGCAGATACTGCTTCAGGAAATCGAATGCCTTTGCCACTGGAATGGTGTCCAGTGCGTTGGCACATATCTGCAGCTCGTCGGTGACGGCAAAGCCGACCCGCTTCTGTCCGTAGTCAATGGCTAATAATCTTCCCATATTCAATTTGGCGTGCAAAAATAGCAAAAAAACAGTTGCATTCAGGCAATATCCCCATTCCTCTTCCGTTGTATATATTGTTATCAAAATTCCTTACCATTATGAAAAACAGAATCTTCACAACGATACTCATTGTTTTTACGGTTATTGCCTTGACTTCCTGCGATAAGGAGAAGTCCGATGCCAAAAAATTGATCGGGACATGGGTAAACACTGAAGAATCATGGGAGAGCACTATTGCCGGAGCAACTCAGATACCGGCGGGAACCATTGCCCTTACATTTGAGCATAATAGGGTGTATGTCGTGGACAGCCGGTGCGACTGCCTGCCCGAATGGCACCATTATTCGCTCACTCGAAAAGACGGGGATTTGTTCTTGAACATCAACAACTGGCGTGACAATTCCAAGGTGTCAGAACTCAGCAACGACAAATTGGTGCTCTCAGATGATAGAAGCGTCATTGATGCCGGATATGGATATACATTCAAAAAGCAATAATACATCCACACCCAATCCATTCCTCCTGTACCCTTTACCTCTTTCACCCAATATTTTCCTCACACGCCTCCCGTATCGGGCACTCGTCGCAATGCGGTTTTCGGGCCGTGCAGATGTAGCGTCCGTGCAGCAGCAGCCAGTGGTGGGCGCGTGAAATGTATTCTGTTGGAAACAGTTTCACCAGTTGTTTTTCCACGGCGTCTGGGGTAGGCGCATCCTTAACAAGCCCGAGCCGGTGCGCCACGCGGAACACATGTGTGTCCACGGGCATGGCGGCCTGCCCGAAGGCGAAAGCCAGCACCACATTGGCGGTCTTGCGTCCCACGCCGGGCAACCGAGTAAGTTCATCCATGGTGCAAGGGACCTCGCCGCCGAAGTCGCTGACCAGCATCTTGCTCATCGCGGACAGGTGTGCGGCCTTGCTGTTGGGGTACGACACGGACTTGACAAAGGAAAGGATTTCCTCCACAGATGCCTTGGACATCTCCAAAGGGGTGGGGTAGGCCTCAAACAGGGCCGGTGTTACCATGTTCACCCGTTTGTCGGTGCACTGTGCCGCCAGCATGGTGGCCACCAACAGCTGGTAAGGGTTTTTATATTGCAGCTCCGACTGCACATCAGGCTGGTTTTTCTGGAAATAGTCTAAGAGGAAGGATATCTTTTCTTTTTTTCGCATAGCAATTCAAAATTTGGTTGGCAAAGATATCATCATAAAATTGTTGCAATACGGTGCGGCAAAGATACGCAGAAATTCTGAATTTGGAGAATTGCCTTTTTGTTTTAAAATATCTGTATTTTTGCACCATAAAAACTAAAAGCTGGTGCCTATTCATATGATAATAATATTGGGGATCTGGGTGGATACCTTCTTCAGTTAGAAAAAAAATAACATTGTTTCATGTGTTAGCTGTTTGCGCAGCTAACACAGGTTTTTCTATAGAATATGAAAAAAATTTTGATTTCTGGGCTTTTATCCGTGATGTTACAAGCTTGTGCTATTATTCATACACCTGGTTTTAACAGCGGCTATAAACGATTGACGTACGAGGAGAAAGAGCAAATTCACTTCGTGAGTTCAGTAAATGAAATTCCCCATCAAAATGATGGAAGAATTATGGCCATTACAGCTAACCAACTAACCGAAATGCTGAATAATAATGATAAAACGCTTCTTTACTTATGGTCTCCTCACTGTTCGAGCAATGTTTGCGTTTCTTTGAAAAATATTCAAGATTTTTGCGACAAAGCAAATATCCATTTATATGTTTTAACTGAATATTATACAGACGCATTCTTGCAGAACAAACTCTTATCAAATCCAATGTTGAGTGTCAATGAGTTTTATTATAAGACCAGTTACTGCAATCTATATATGAAACGGTTTCTGTCTGAACTGATGCCGAAAGAGCGAAAGCAAAGCGTTTCATATAATCGTTTCTTACTGTTCTTAAATGGACAATATAGTCAATCGTATGAAAAAATTGAAGAAATAGATATGTTTCGATTGCAATAATTTTTTTCCCAAAAAATGCCCAACACCCATATAATTTGAATGCTTTATTTGACTGTATTAATAGAAGTACAAAGCACTATAGGAAACAATGAATGACCTGCAGGTATTAGGAAAAAACAACTTGAGCAATTTGCGTGCCGTCTGAGGGGTGCTGTCGTGAGAAAATCAAAAACGTAGCACGGCAACCGGGGCGGCACGGAATCAAAGGATGCCCCAGCAGGAAACATCATCCTTGATGTTTTATCGGACATAAGATGACGTCCCTGCACTTCCGGCATCCGAAAACGGTTGGGTAAGGCTTTGTGCCCCAGCATCCAAACACGACGGCAAAGATACACTTTTATCCGTTGTATTGCAAAGCGACCGGAGAAATTCCCTGCCGGGGATAAAACAACAAGAAGGGAATAAGCAAAAATTTAAAATCAATATAATATGAGAAACACAAAAAAATTATTCATTGTTATTTGTTGCGTGGTTTTCGCCATTATTGGCAATAGTTGCGAAAAAGAGAATGTATTTTCAACTCGAAGCATGTCAACTCCAACCATGTCAAACGAAATAGAGATACTATACCGACAGATGCCATCAAGAAATTATTCCTCAATTACGGTTGTTGGAGATAATATTCTCAAATTTCAATCGTTAAGTCATTATAATCAAATTTGTCAACAATTGAAATCGGATTGCATACTTTGGGATAGTCTTTTCTATGTTGCATACGGCAGAATGGAGGAGATGGAATTGATGGACTGGATGGATTCCATTGGATATGATGAGTATTTGCCTATTCTTTTGTTTGAAGATGCCCTCAAGGTGTCGGGTACTATGTTGTTCGACCAACAGCAGGCTGCTATTCGTACTTGGACTGAAAATGAGTTTAAAGGCGAGAATCCTACTGATAGAATCTTTATTTTCGAATGGGAGCAGGCCTTGTATAATGGACATAGGGAAGTCTGTGTAGGGGACACCATCTACCAGTTTAGAGTAGATGCGACGATAAAATACCCATTAGATAAAATCGAAGATTGGTTGAGAATTCGGGAACTGCCAACAATTGAACTTGTAGCAGTAGATGGTGTCACTTCTGAAGATTATTTGCCGAAAAGCGGTGAAAGTGAAGTAAAAGTACCATTTAATTGTTTTGATGACGGAGAATATAATGTTAATAATTTGCCAGAAGTGTTTTCGGGTCTTGATTACAGCTACTGGGTAGTGAACGGAAAAGTAGGTTTCTGGGGACAAGAGAATAGATTAGACAGCAAATTAGTAAACTATAAATTTCATAAAATAAAGAAGAATGGCCAAAAAGTATTCAAAAAAGTAAAAAGAAATTGTTGTATCCAGCCAACCCATCAAGTATTTTACAGGGATCACTGTACCCTTTCTGGTGATGTTTTGCACACAGAAGAGAGAGAGAGTAATATTTCTGAACCTTCCCCAACATCACAAAAAACGGCCACTGGTGATGCGTGGGTCTTTGTTCCTTATGTTAATCTCCATCGCCCCGTCAAATACGTAAGAGGTGTTTACCAGCACCCAACATTGTACGTGAATATAGAAGGATATGAGCGGTACCCGGTTGTGAATCTCCAACACTAATTATCTAAAACAAATACATTATGAAAAGAACATATTTCTTTTTGATGTTTACGATGTTTCTGTTCGTTTCTCACGGACAGGAACATCGTTCCTTGTTCCCAGACGGATTCCACATCGGTATTACCGGTGAGGGGAACTTGGCCCAACGAATGACCGTGGTGGCCATCGGACAAAACTGGCCCGCACCATTGTCTGAACCTACATTGGGGTGGCAGGCCGGACTGGAGTTCTCCTACCATTTCGCAAAATATTTCGGAGTCTCCATCGGTTTAGATTACGGCACAGAGGCGCAATGGAAGTTGTGGCGGTGGGACGGTGATGGATATATGCCCATCGGACCTGCAAACGCGCGCATTGCTTTTAATGCGTTTCAAATTCCAATCAAAGCAGAGTTTCATTATCCCATTTTACAAAGCAATTTTTTCTTCTATGGGGCACTGGGCGTTAACCTGATCAATGTCAGGGAAAGTATTCTGTCCAAGATCATCGGCGAGAATCTCTTCAGTTGGCATGTTTTTAGTGGTGGCCATGATCCGACATCTCCTTATAAGCACTATTTAGAAGAGTTGGATGGCGACAAAGTACGCGCAGATTTGCAACTCAACCTTGGTTTTTACTACAAACTGCCCTATAATGATCTCATTCGCTTCAGCATTCTGGCGAACTATTCGTTTAAGGACACGTTCCATGGGGAATACACATTCCTGCTAGTGGACAACGCATACGGCGCCTACAGCTACCGTCACAACCATATCGGTTTTGAGCTCGCTTACGTGCACTGTTTCAAAAAAAAGGCAAGGGGGAAACAGGTGCATAATGAACTTTTACCATAATCAACGAAAAAAACGAGTAGAAAATGGTCTGTTGATACGGCTTTCCACGTTGGTTCTCCAGAAATACAACTTGGGAAATGTGTTTTCAATTCATTTGAAAACATTAATAATATGTTCTTTTTGATTCAAAACGAATATCAGCTATGCGAAAAGTGAAACGGACGATATTATTGAATTCTGTTTAATTGAGTACTTTTGATGATGGCAGAAATACAACATAAAATAATCCTTGATTTCTCTTGGGCGACCGGGCACGCTATCCGTTCAAATTTCGCACTGGCGTGCTCATAACCGCTTCTATCGTTGTCGCGGTATTAAAGCAAACAAAACCACAGTCAAACAGCACGACTGTGGTTTTCTTTTACCGTCCCTAACCGTGACGGATGCTTGTGCAATCTTTGCCAAAACATCAGTTATGGCAAAGAGCAGCACCCGCAGGGTAAGCATCTACATCAACGGCAAGGAGGTGGAGGCCTCCGTCAAGCAGATCCGTTCCGAGATGAACAAGCTCGTGAACGAGCAGAACCGCATGGCCATCGGCTCGGACGAGTACATCTCCCACGCCAAGAAAATCAAGGAACTGAGGCAGTACCTCAAGGAACACGCGCAGAACATCGGTTCCGC
>JAEEGL011379597.1_pt1 | contig 19616 bp, 18 predicted proteins | sample 9134231 | NCBI WGS metagenome assembly JAEEGL01 (sample SAMN16246548, study PRJNA631951) | gut metagenome | biome: gut microbiome; feature: rumen; material: fiber-attached | host: Bos | place: Iran: Karaj | collected 2018-10 | reverse complement strand
GAAAAGGTTTATTATGAACACCATCAACAAGAGAGACATCACATTAAAGTGTTTAAGGAGGTATAGCAATGGCAGATTACAGATTTGAAACATTACAGCTTCATGTAGGACAGGAACAGGCAGACCCTACCACTGATTCGAGGGCAGTGCCCATTTATCAGACCACTTCTTATGTTTTCCATAACAGCAAGCACGCAGCAGACCGCTTTGGTCTGGCAGATGCCGGAAACATTTATGGCAGACTTACAAACACCACCCAGGGAGTTTTGGAAGAGAGGCTTGCAGCATTAGAGGGCGGCAGCGCAGCACTGGCAGTTGCATCCGGTGCAGCAGCTATCACATATACGATACAGGCTCTTGCCGCAAACGGCGGACACATTGTTGCACAAAAGACTATCTACGGCGGATCATTCAATCTTTTGGCACATACCCTTCCCCAGTACGGTATAAGCACCACCTTCGTAGATGCGCATAACCTGGCCGAGGTTGAGGGAGCCATAAAGGATGATACAAGAGCAATTTATCTGGAGACGCTCGGTAATCCCAACAGTGATATCCCCGATATCGATGCTATTTCAGAAATTGCCCATAAGCACGGACTTCCACTGGTGATCGACAACACTTTCGGTACACCGTTTTTGATCAGGCCCATCGAGCACGGAGCAGACATAGTTGTCCATTCAGCTACCAAGTTTATAGGTGGACACGGCACAACTTTAGGTGGTATAATCGTCGAGTCCGGTAAGTTTGACTGGAAAGCAAGTGGGAAATATCCCGGCATCGCCGAGCCCAACCCCAGCTACCACGGAGTATCCTTCTATGATGTGGTAGGCCCGGCAGCCTTTGTTACATATATCAGGGCCATCCTTTTAAGGGATACTGGAGCCACTCTTTCTCCTTTCAATGCATTTTTACTGCTTCAGGGAGTGGAGACACTTTCCTTAAGGCTTGAAAGACACGCAGAGAATACCAAAAAGGTGGTAGAGTTTTTGGCAAACCACCCCAAGGTTTCCAAGGTAAACCACCCTTCGTTGCCTGAGCATCCGGATCATGCTCTTTATGAGAAGTACTTCCCCAACGGCGGCGGCTCCATTTTCACCTTTGAGATTAAAGGCGGACAGGAGGAAGCATGGAAGTTTATCGACAACTTGAAGATATTCTCACTGCTGGCAAATGTGGCTGATGTAAAGAGCCTGGTTATCCATCCTGCCACCACTACACATTCACAGCTTTCAGAGGAGGAGCTTTTGGATCAGGGTATCTCACAGAGTACCATCAGGCTTTCCATTGGAACGGAGCACATTGATGATATCATTGCGGATCTTGAAAACGGATTTGCTGCATTATAATAGGAGGTAAGATCATGTCAAATATTTATAAAGGAACACTGGGACTCATTGGAAACACACCTCTGGTTGAGGTTGTTAATATAGAAAAGGAGCTGGGGCTTAAGGCTACCATCCTTGCAAAGTTAGAGTATTTTAACCCGGCCGGCAGCGTTAAGGATCGTATCGCCAAGGCCATGATAGAGGATGCGGAGGAAAAGGGTCTGTTAAAGGAGGGCTCGGTGATCATTGAGCCTACCAGCGGAAACACCGGAATAGGCCTTGCTTCCATAGCGGCGGCCAAGGGATATCGCATTATTCTTACCATGCCCGAGACCATGAGCGTTGAGAGGAGAAATATCCTTAAGGCTTATGGCGCAGAGCTGGTCTTAACCGAGGGATCAAAGGGAATGAAGGGCGCAATTGCAAAGGCTGAGGAGCTTTCCAAAGAGATCGAGGGCAGCTTTATCCCCGGACAGTTTGTAAATCCCGCTAATCCTGCTATCCATAAGGCCACTACGGGCCCCGAGATCTGGAAGGATACGGACGGCAAGGTTGATATCTTTATTGCAGGCGTTGGTACAGGCGGAACGGTAACAGGAACCGGAGAGTACTTAAAGGAACAGAACCCGGATGTTAAGGTTGTTGCTTTGGAGCCGGAGGATTCACCTGTTCTTTCCGAGGGTAAGGCCGGAGCCCACAAGATCCAGGGTATCGGTGCAGGATTCGTGCCTGATATTTTAAATACCGAGGTTTATGATGAGGTGTTTAAGGCTTCCAATCAGGACGCATTTGAAACAGCAAAGCTTTTGGCTAAAAAGGAAGGTATTTCAGTAGGTATTTCCTCAGGAGCTGCTTTGTTTGGAGCTATTGAGCTTGCAAAGAGACCGGAAAACGAGGGCAAGGTCATAGTTGCACTCCTTCCCGACAGCGGAGACAGATACTACTCCACAGCACTTTTTTCAGAATCATAAGGGATTAGATGACACAGGAAGAGTTAGAAGTTATATGTGAAGCTATTCCTCCTATAAATCATACAGTTTACGAGGCCGTTATGGAACACTGGGATTCAGTGGCAAAACCCATAGACGGCCTCGGGGACTTGGAGAGGATATTGGCTCGTATAGGAAGTATACAGGGTGTGGCAGCTCCGAGGATCAAAAATCGGAGCCTGCTTGTTTTTTTGTCTGATAATGGTATAGTGGATGAGGGTGTATCCCAGTGCGGCAGTGAGGTGACCCATGCAGTGGCCGAGGCCATGTCGGAAAACGAGTCCACGGTATGCGTCATGGCAAAAGGAGCAAAAGTGGATGTGGTGCCTGTGGATATCGGCATGAAGGGCGAGGCGGTAAAAGGCCTTATATATAGCCGTATCCGTGAGGGGACCAACGATTTTTACAAAGAGCCTGCCATGGAAAGACAGGAGGCCCTTGATGCAATAGGAACAGGTTATTCCGAGGCACAAAAGATCATTGAAAAGGGCTGTGATATGCTGCTTTTGGGAGAGATGGGTATAGGAAATACCAGTACTTCCACGGATCTGTGCTGTGCACTTTTAGGATTGTCCCCGGTGGATTTTGTGGGGCACGGGGCCGGTCTGACCGATGATCTTTTTGTCCACAAGGTAAGGATTTTAGATGAGGCATTAAAAAAACACAGCTTTGATAAAAATGATACAATAGAGGTGCTGTCCCTATTCGGAGGTTTTGACATTGCCGGGATGGTGGGAGCCATTTTATACTGTGCCGGCCATAAGGTACCGGTGATCCTTGACGGGCTTATCACTCTTTCGGCGACACTTTTAGCCGAGAGGCTTTCTCCCGGGATAAGGGAATACTGTATTGCTTCCCACGATCCCAGGGAACCCATGGGAAAACGGCTTTTATCCGAGCTTTCCTATACTGCGCCCATTAATGCGGGGCTGGCATTGGGTGAGGGCACCGGCGCGGTTCTTTTGGTACCGATTTTGGATATATGTAATGACCTGTACAGGGACGGAAGACGATTTGAGGGCATCGGCATAGATGCGTATAAAAGATATTAGGAGGGAAATATGAAACACTATACCTACAATCCCAAGGGAGTCTGTTCAACGGTAATAGATTATGATCTGGATGAGGAAAAAAAGATCCATAATTTAAAGTTTACCGGAGGCTGCAACGGAAATCTTAAGGCCATCGGAAAGCTTTTAGAGGGTCAGGATGCAAAAAATGCAGCGGATATATTAAAGGGAAATGACTGTAAGGGCAGGGGTACTTCCTGCGCAGATCAGCTTTCAAAGGCGCTTTATGAGGCATTAGGGTAGATCAGGAAGTATTGCTTATTCCATCGTCCAACAGTTTTTGATATTCCTCTGCTGAGATCATTTCACCTCCCATGCTTTCTAAGTGATCCGTATGAAACTGGCAGTCGATCATGAGAAAATCGTTTTTGGCTAAAAGTGTCGCAAATAGAATAAGAGCAAGCTTTGAGCCGTTTTCTATTTCAGTATACATGCTCTCGCCAAAGAAGCACCTGCCGATCTGGACACCATAAAGCCCGCCTGCAAGATCTCCGTTTATATATGAGTCCACGCTGGTGGCATAGCCTGCTTTAAAAAGGTCAAAGTAGGCCTTTTCCATATCGTCGGTGATCCAGGTGCCCTCGGCAAACTCCCGTTTCACCCGGCACCTGTGCATGGTGTCGGCAAAATCACGGTTTAAGGTGATCCTTACATCATTCTTTTTTAAAAACTTTTTGGTTGAGTGGGAAATGTGGATTTTTTCGGGTCTGATGATATAGCGCTCCTTGGGGCTCCACCACATGATGGGCTGGGAGTCATCATACCATGGGAAGATCCCGTTGGAATATGCCAGAAGAAGCCGATCTACGCACAGATCACCCCCCACGGCCAAAAGCCCGTCAGGCTCCGCAAGGGAGGGCAGCGGAAAATAAATTTTACCTTCTTCAAGTCTGTATACCGGCATATCAGGTACCTGCGTTATGCATTCCCCCGACTAAGTTTCGCATGCTAGCTCGGGGTTGCGCTAAATCCATCCTCTGTGGCGGAAAGCTTTATAGATCCGCCGTCTTTTAAAGCACCGAATAAAATATCATCCACAAAAAGCGGCTTGATCTCGTTTCTTATGACACGATCAACTTCTCTTGCGCCGAATTCTGCGCTTATACCATGCTTTTTGATAAGCTCTTTGGCCTTTTTATCCACGGAAAGCTTGATCTTTTTGTTCTTAAGCATATCCGAAAGCTCGGAAAGCTTTTTATCCACGATCAATGAAGCCATATCATCATCCATGCCGTTAAAGACAACAATGCGGTTGAGACGGTTCCTAAACTCCGGCATGAAGGTCTTTTTTACCTCGTCCATGATCACGCTGTTGTCCTTTGAAGCTCCCTCAAAACCGATGTCCTTTTTTCCCAGGCGGTTTGCTCCGGCGTTGGAGGTCATAATGACAACTACATTTTTAAAATCAGCCTTGCGGCCCTGGTTGTCAGTTAAGGTGGCGTAATCCATTACGGATAAAAGTACATTATAGATATCGGCATGGGCCTTTTCTATCTCGTCCAAAAGCAGCACCGCGGAGGGATTTTTCCTGATCTCCTCGGTGAGAATACCGCCTTCTTCGTAGCCTACATAACCTGCCGGGGAGCCGATGAGCTTGGCAACAGCATGGCGCTCCGTATACTCACTCATGTCAAAACGGATGAGCTTTACACCTAATTCATCAGCAAGACATTTGGCTATCTCAGTTTTGCCCACACCGGTGGGACCTACAAACAAAAGGGAAGCAAGGGGCTTGTTGTCCTCTAAAAGGCCGGCTTTGGAAAATTTTATGGCATTTACCACCTGATCCACGGCCTCATCCTGTCCGAAGATTTTGGCACGGATACGGTCATTTAATGTGGCAAGTCCGGCTGCATCATCTGTCTCCACCGTTTCCATGGGGACACGACAGATATCAGTAAGCACCTTATTGATGATGTCTTTGTCCACTACAAGCTTATCCTCTTCGGCTAAGGGGTTTAGCTTTTTATAGGAGCCGGCCTCGTCTATTATGTCAATGGCTTTGTCGGGCAAAAACCTTTCATGGACAAACTTTTTACTCATGGAGACGGTATAGTCTAAGACACCCTTTTTGTAGGATACCCCGTGAAAATCCTCATATTTGTCTTTAAGCCCCTTAAGGATCTCTACTGTCTCATCCTCTGTGGGCTCGCTGATATCTACATTTATAAAACGCCTGACCAGACTTTTGTTTTTCTCAAAGCGTTTTTTGTATTCGTCATAGGTGGTGGCACCGATAAAGCGGATGTGTCCGTCTGCAAGATAGGGCTTTAAAATGTTTGAAGCGTCAAATGATCCCTCCCCCACTGCACCTGCACCCACCAGGTTATGTATCTCATCGATGAAAATAATGGGCCGATCTTCCTTGGCAATCTCCGTAAGTACCTTTTTAAGTCGTTTTTCAAAGTCTCCCCTGTACTGGGCACCGGCAAGCAGACTGAAAAGATCAAGTGCAAAAACCCTTGCGCCTTTAATGGCATCAGGCACTTTATCCTCAACTATACGCTGCACCAGACCATAGGTGATGGCAGTCTTGCCCACACCGGGCTCACCGATATGTATGGGATTGTTTTTCTCCTTGCGGCATAAGATCTGGATGGTACGATTAAGCTCAGCATCCCTTCCGATAAGAGGATTGACATCCTTTAATGTGTCGTTAAGGCAGGGAGCGTATTGCTTCCACCCCTCCTCATGGATGGCGGAACGACTGTCGTTGGTATCGATTCCGTTGGCCTTTTTCTCCTCGCTGATACCCGTAAGAGCGCTTAGCATATCCGCCTCGGAAATCCCTTGTTTTTCCATGTAATAAACAGCATAGCTGTCGGAAATATTCCACATGCCGTGGAGCAGGTGACGCAGCTCGATATGAGTGTTTTGGCTGTTTGCTACGCTTTTTTCCGCAAAGGAGATCATATAGTTGCAGCCGTAGGAAAATTCGGGAGAAGCATCATCCACATGATCGATAAATAAAACCGCGTACCGGTCAAGATCCTCCTGAAGCTCTTTTATATTGCCGCCACACTGAGAAAAAGCCTCCTTGAAATCCCCGTTTTCCGTGATGATACGGAGCATGACCTCGGGAGTGACATATTCAAAACCCGCTTCCTTGGCGAAAAGGTATGAATTTTGTATGATCTCTTTGATATCGTTTGAAAGCTCCATCCTATGCCTCCTCTATGGACATACGAAAGGGAAAACCCTCCGCCTTGGCCCGTGTAAGTGCTGCATTTACCTTGGTTGCGGCGATATCGTAGGGATAGGCTCCCACAACCCCCCGGCCCTTTTTATGTACATCCATCATAATGGCCTCTGCGGAAATAGGATCCTTTTTGAAAATATCAATAAGGATAGCCACCACAAATTCCATGGTGGTAAAATCATCGTTAAGCATAATAACATTATAATGCCGGGGTTCTCTGACCTTGGTTTTTATACTTTCATGGGTTTCGCGTTGTGTCGCCATAATAAAACCTTTCAAAATCTCAGTGTAAGATCATGGCAGGATAATGATCGGAGTGCCGTCGGAGCTGATCCGTCCCTCGTAGATCTCCACAGGCCTGCCATCTATTTCATTGGTATATATCCCGTCGTCGAAACTGATGGGAATGGTTGCGGGTCTGCCATCTAATGAAAACAGGCCAATGGCTATGCCAGCAGGTCCACGGTGTGTTGCTAAAACATTATTCTCACCAAAGGCCCTGACTTCATAGGTGCTGTCAGCAAAAATATCCTTCTTTTTTATACGGGATAAGACAGTGATGAGTTCGGAAAGCTCCATCTGATCCTCTGCATCCCAATCTACCTTGTCACTGTCAAATAATCCGGGTCTGTGGATGGCACCGATCTCCTGTCCGGCATAAATAAGAGTCATCCCCTTTTGGAAGAATAAAAAGGCGGTGGCATTTCGAAGGGCAGTCTCGTCACGTAAGAAAAATGCAGCCCTTGCCCGATCATGATTTTCAAGAAAACGAAGCTTGATATAGTTGTCGGGATAGATATATTCCTGTCTGTTTACGGCATCTGCATAACGTGACAGGGATCCATGGCCTGTCAGATAGTCCTGCCACTCACCGAAAATGTCATAGTCATAGCATATGTCAAACGCCTTATAAAGTTCAGAATCCGAGGCGGCATATATCCCTTCCCGCCGCATGGTTGTAATAAACCCGGGCTCAACCGATTCAGCAAGCCATATGGCGCCGGGGCGGATATTTTCCACCTCAGCCCTGGCCTTTTCCCAGAAGGCCACGGGAACCATGGGAGCTACATCACAGCGGAAGCCGTCAACAATACCGGCCCATTTTTTGAGGGTTTCTATCTGGTAATCCCATAGATCATAGTTTGCGTAGTCCAGATCTATGATATCCGTCCAGTCTCCAACCCTGTTCCCTAAGGATCCGTCGGGCTTGTGATAAAACCATTCGGGATGTTCTGATGCCAAAACCGAGTCGGGCGAAGTGTGGTTATAAACCACATCGATTATGCATGTCATTCCCCGGGAATGGATCTCGTCAACCAGTTTTTTTAGGTCATCTTCCGTGCCATATTCAGGATTGACAATTCGGTAGTCCTTTATGGCATAGGGAGAACCAAGGGTGCCCTTTCGGCATTTTTCTCCCACGGGATGAATGGGCATAAGCCAAATAATGTCCGTACCAAGAGCACGGATCCGATCAAGCTCGGGAATTATGGAAAGAAAAGTACCGTCTGCGGAGAAATTGCGCACAAAGATCTGGTACATCAACTGATTTCTAAGAGATTTATTTGTATTAACTGCCATAATAACCCCCTTTTTCAAATAATTAATTGAAAATGCTTCTCCCCCTTGATTATAAACTATTCCGAGGGAAATCTAAAGCAGATTATGAGACAAATAAGCTTCTCCAAAAAAAGGTGGCAGGATTTGATTTGGTATGATACAATACCATGTGGCTATTTGCGTGAGGTATTGACTTTAATAGCTATATTTGGAGAGGTTTTTATAGCCGGATGTAAGGGTTTTGGAGAAAGGCCTGTACTTTGGTTCCGGCAGAATGGAGGGTGAATATGCCTATAGGACCCCAGAGCGACAAGGAGATTATAGACGATCTTAAGTTCAGGCTTTACAAACTTGAAGCGGAGGAGGAAAAGCTCCAGGAGGAGATACAGCGCATTAATCGGGAAAAGCGTGCCATCCTTAACGAGATGAGCAGGCATTCCACCGCTGATTATGAGCAGAATATGCTTGAGCTTGTTTACGAACAGCGCCATAAGAAATAAAGGAGGAAATAATGGCCAAAAAAGCACTTATTACCGGCATTACGGGACAGGACGGAAGTTATCTGGCAGAGTTTCTGCTTGAAAAGGGATATGAGGTTCACGGCATTACCCGTCGCGCCTCAATTTCAAATACAGGCCGTATAGATCATTTGATCGCTTCAAATTCAATTACGCTTCATGATGGTGATCTCACAGATGCCAATGCGATATTTCACATCATTGGCGAGGTAAGACCCGACGAGATATACAATCTGGCAGCCCAGTCTCATGTACAGAACAGCTTTGATGTTCCGATCTATACCGGTGATGTGGATGCCCTTGGGGTGCTTCGTATTTTAGATGCTGTACATGTACTTGGCTTGGACAAGACCTGCCGGATTTACCAGGCTTCTACATCTGAGCTTTATGGTAAGGTGGAGGAGGTTCCCCAGAATGAGAATACTCCCTTCCATCCTTTTTCACCTTATGCGGTTGCAAAGCAATATGCATTTTGGATGATCAGAGAGTACAGGGATGCATATGGACAGTTCGCCGCAAACGGCATACTTTTCAATCATGAGTCTGAGCGCAGGGGAGAGACCTTTGTTACCAGAAAGATAACCCTTGCAGCAGGTCGTATTGCAGAGGGACTTCAGGATACCCTTTACCTTGGAAATATGGACAGCAGACGCGACTGGGGTTATGCCAAAGATTATGTTAAATGTATGTGGCTGATCCTTCAGCAGGATGAGCCCGATGATTTTGTTATTGCAACAGGTGTACAGCACACAGTCCGTGAATTTGTGACTCTTGCATTTTCTCATGTGGGTATTGAGCTTGAGTGGCAGGGAAGCGGCATTGACGAAAAAGGTATTGATAAAGCTACAGGCAAGACAGTGGTTGCCGTTGATGAGCGTTTCTATCGTCCCACTGATGTAGTGGATCTGTGGGGTGATCCTAAAAAGGCTAAGGAAAAGCTTGGCTGGGATCCCCAGGAGACATCTTACGAGGAGCTTGTTAGGATCATGGCAGAGCATGACTGGAATCTTGCAAAGGCACAGAAGGCTGCTTTGCAGTAGTTTAGGAATTAGTATTTATGGGAATAAGTGTAGTATTATTGGCTTACAACGAGGAGGAGAATCTTAAGGTTCTCCTCCCCGAAATTAAAAGATATGTTGAAAAATGCGAGAAAAATTATGAGATTTTGGTAGTTGATACGGCGCAGCCTACGGATAATACGGCCGGGGTTTGCCGGGATTTCGGCGCCAGATATGTTAACCAGACGGAGCCGGGCTTTGGCGGGGCATTTCGCACAGCCATCCGTGAGGCCAGACTTCAAAAGTTTTTGATACTCGACAGTGACGGGTCTCATCAGCCTAAGTATATTCCTGATATTTACAGGAAGTTTGTTCACGACAAATGTGATATCGTAGTGGGATCCAGATACTGTCCCGGCGGAGAATCAAATGATGCTAAGTCATCACAGCTTATGTCTCATTTTTTAAACTTTGCATTTCGTATTGCTCTCGGCATCAATGCAAAGGATCTGTCCACGGATTATCGTATGTATCACACCAGTGATCTGAAAAAGGTTAAGCTTACCTGCACCAATTATGATGTGCTGCAGGAGGTTTTGCTGTGCATAAAACTGAATAAACCAAAGCACAAGCTTATAGTGGGTGAGGTACCTATCTCTTTTAATAAAAGGATATATGGTGAGTCCAAAAGACAGTTGTTTAAGTTTATTATGAGCTATGCCGGTACGATCTTCAGACTGATGGGAAAAAGGATAGCAGGAGGCTTCGCAAGATAGGATATGATGGAAAGACTTAAGGAGAATCCTCTGTTTGCCCAGATACTCAAATTCGGTGTTGTGGGATTCATATGCTTTTTTATTGACTTTGGTATTTATACATTTCTGGTAAATATCGTAAATGTTCATTATTTCATAGCCGGTGCGGCCGGATTTGTGATCTCTGTCACAGTAAACTACATTCTCAGCATGAAGTATGTGTTGGAGAGCCGCGACGATATGTCCAAGACTAGGGAGTTTGTGATATTTGTAGTGTTATCCGTCGTTGGTCTGTTGTTAAACGAGTTGATACTATACATATGCATAGATCTGATCTACGGACACTGGGCGTGGCTTTCTTCCTGGCTTCCCATCAAGCTTATGAATGTTGGCGCCAAGGTGGCTGCAACTGGTATTGTCATGATCTATAATTTTATCACCAGAAAGATCTTTTTAGAGAAAAAAGACTGATATGGAAAACAAAGGTATTATCAAAAAAGAAGACTTAGCCTTTCTTTTTGCGCAGGCTGCCTTCATGGTCTTTTCGGTTATCCGGTTTTATGACAGGGCGTTTGTGGCAATGGAGATCGTACCACTTCCGGCACTCAGGTCGCAGCAGACTGCGATCGTGGGCACCGGGCTTTATTTTGTGGTCATTTTGCTTTTTTCTTTTGTTTCTCTTTCTCTCTCGGCGCCTGAAAAAAAGAAGCAGACAGCCTATCTGTTAACGGCTATGTCGGTTGTAATGGTTCCGGCATTTTTACCTGAAAATTATTTTGGAGTGATCGATATGTATTCGGCTATGCTTGGATTTTTGTGTCTCATTCTGCTGCATTCCAAAACCGGATATCGGCTTTCGGGAGTGATGCTTTTTATTATTACACGATGGGACCTTAGCGCTGCTGTCACCTGGGGTGTTTGGATATTGGCCTATATGTTTTATCTTACGTATCGGACCATGGATGATGAGGACGAGTTATCCCGGAAGAAAAAGTATAACAACCTTGTGCTTAGCGTTTTCCTTTTTATAGCAGGATGCGGTTTCCCGGGTGCAGGCAGGATAGGCTGGCATGATGCTTTTGAACCTAGATATGAGTTTACGGGCAAACAGGCACTTATGGTGGCCATCTTCCTTATTCCATTTGGGATCATGTTTATAAGGCTGCTAATTTTACTGGCAGCTAACATGAAGGATTTTATCGCAAGACTTGGTCATTACTGCCTGTTTTTTGCCGCTCTTCCCGGCTTTGCGGTGTGGTTTTTGCGAGGTGACTATTACAGAGCCATCTACTATCTGATGGCCGAGGCATCTCTCGCCATGCTAATCCTGTTGCAGGGTGAGCGGATTTCAACCGGAGAAAATCCCGGGGCGAGGGAAAGCGTATGGGATAATAACCGATGGCTTAGGATATTTTTACTTTTGTACTTGGCGTGTACAGTGTTCTTCTTTATGTATGGCAGGCCGCTTTTACTTGAAGAGCAACTGCTGGATTATTGATGGGTGTGTGTAGATGTTAAAGGATAAAAAAGGCTATACGGCCATGCTCGGTTTGTACGGGCTAATAGTGTTTTTTACAACCTGTCAGTGGAGAGTCAGATCCTACAATACAACGATGCTGGCCTTTGATTATAAAAACGGCTTTACTTCAAGGGCGCTTTTGGGCACATTGTATCATCTTTTGGACAGGCTCCTTCCCGTAAATATGATAGACTACAGGGCGGCGTTTGTATTTGCCGTTATCATAACCCTGTTGTTTTTGGTGCTTATCATACTGTTTGCAAAAAAGGTACTGTCTCTTTGCGATCCTCAGCTTAAGGATGCGGTGATGGTCACCTTTTTGCTGTACATCTCAGCCTCCATGGCAACTTTTTCCGGGGGTTATAACTTCCTACGTGTGGACATCTTCATGCTGGCGGTAAGTATGGTGGGAGCCCTTTGTGTGATATCCAAGAAGCTGGAGTGGCTGGTGATCCCCCTTTCGGCAGTGGGAGTAATGTTTCACCAGGGATATGTGTTTATGTACTTTAACATAATCCTGGTACTTTTAATAATTCGGTTTATTGATGCAGAAAGTATCCGCGAAAAAGTTTGTTACGGTGTATATTTTACCGGAAGCTTCCTGCTGGGATCGGTGCTGTTTTTGTACTTTGAACTGTATTCGAGGAACAGCGGAGAGGCGGTTTATGAAAGGATAGTTGCCGATGCAAAGGCTCTTTCCTATAAAGGTATTTATCACACCACCCTCCTTGCCCACGAGGTTTTGGGCATAGATCTGGGGGATACTGAGCGGGGACTTCGGCTTGTAAACCGGATCCAGTTTCCAATTTACATTGTTGTGATGATACCCTTTATCGTGCTTTTTATAATAGTTTTTGCCGGGATGTTTTCTGAGGCAAAAAGGCTGGGCCGCAACAGGTTTAAATACTTATGTGTCCTGGTGGGATCCCTTACAATGCTGCCGGATTTCTTACTAAAAGTAGATTATGGCCGCTGGGTGATGAGTGTAGTGGCATATTATTTCGTGGTGCTTTTAGCCCTGTTAGCCATGAAAGATGAGGTTACGGAGACTGTGATCGCAAGACTGAATGCCCGGCTTTCCGGAAAGCTTTGGAGCTATATGCTGCCGGTTTATCCGCTTTTCTTTTTGCCCTATTGGGATGTGGATATTTGTGAGGCTATGCGTTCAGCCAACAGATGGCTGGCAGATGTGATCCCCCATCTTTACAGATATGTGGATTGGTGGTAGGGATCCATAGCAGTTAGTCTGCGTTTACTGCCACCGTGTAGCCGTTTAACTTGTAGTAATTAAGATGATAAATTGATGGATCAGGAAGTTTTGATACATTGTCAAAGAATACATAGATCTCATCCGGATACGAAGCGCCTGAGGCAATGGTCTCAAAGTGAGATAAAGTATCCCTGTCGGCAAAGTCGCAAAGGTTGCGGCTCATGTAGCTGTTGTTAAGGGAAAGTCCGTGATAAAGGGCATAGATCTCAAACTCCACTGAGGTCTTTCCATCCTCATATAATCCGTATTCGGTAGGTGGATAAAAGATGATCTTTGAGGCGTTTTCTGAAAGCGCATTCCATTTGGGATCGCTTAGCTTGCTGCTGTAGGGTGCGATGTTATCAAAGGCGCCATGCTTTTCAATAAAGCCCGGGGAGAGATCCAAAAGCTGGATTATGACAGCTGCAAAGACTATAACATGTACAATAACAGATATTTTGTCCTTTTGAAAATACCGACCCACGTACATAAGCACCATGGTAATAAGCAGATAATAGACTACCCATATAAATCTGGCGGTGGAACGGAAGCTGCTCCAAAGATCATGGATAAGCTCCGGGAGATTTAAGTGATACAGTTCACTTTCGCCTAAAGTTGCCACGGGAGAAAGTGATAAAAGGAGACAAATTACCGCAAATATAAGAAGACTTCTTCGCCCGGAAGATATTATAAGCCCGTTTTCATCCTGTAATAATTCCTTTGCCATGGGTTTGGATAAGGCTATAAGGATTGCAAACAGTAAAAGAATGATGACGCCCACTCCCAGATAGGAAAAGCCCTCGTTTTGATAGGCTGTGGACATGGAAAGAGGCGGCAGCCATTTTGAATAGACCATATCTTTGTATCCCAGGTTGTGGTCATGGAAGTTAGTAAGCTTGGTTAAAGGATTGAAAAAACCGTTCAGGTTAAAGGAGAGTACCTCAAGGCCTCCTGCTGTAGCGGGGACATTACCGTAAAACATCCCCATGCAATAAGTCAAAATGCCGGTTAGGGCAGCAGGGGAAATAAGGAGTGCACATAGAGTTGGTGAAAAATGCTTTTTGGTTATGCCCTTTGATAGTACAAAGAAAAACAAAAGACCGTAAAGCATGGGTGTAAAATAGGCGTTGATCAGGGTGGCGGCAGCGATAAGCAGGCTCCACAGGACGATAAGAGCATTGTCGCTTATGGGATTAAAAGATGCTCTTACCCTGATAACACCATCTTTTGCTTTGTCAGCTTCCTCAGGCAGGCCGTAAAAATACAGGCAAAGTCCTGCCAGTATAAGAAAATGACCGGCCAATGCGGTATGCAAAAACATACGATTTAAAAGCACCGGATTGCTGACAAAGATGATTGCGGATAACAGATGATAAAGAAGACTGTCACAATGGCGGCGGATCAGAAGTACACAAAAGCCGCCTGTAAGACAGTAGCACATAAACCCGTAGATGCCGAAATACTGGAAGGTCTCCGGCAGCAGGGGCGAGAGAACTTTAAAAATAAGAGCAAAAAGCGGGATGGAGTCCGTATAAATGACGGAAACCGGTGAGGAATAGATACCTTTCGTAAGTCCGAAAGGAAACTGCCAGGGTGTGTTCCGGTAAAACACCCATCCCAAATAGTGCTGGGTCAGATCAATGCTGCCCTCAAGATCATCGGAGTGTAAAAGCCAGTCCACATAGGTGGGATTTATGATGGCGGCTCCGTAGATTAAAAAAAAGAATATGGCCCCTGTGGCACAGCCAAGCAAAAAGCCACAGAAGGCATGGGATTTATAGTATGTAAAATGCTCTTTTTTCATAAGGATATGGTATGAGAAATATTTTGGATTGTCAATCTGAAAAAAGAAATACGGGGATCGTGGTTTATATTGCAGGGATAATACTTTGCGTTTATTGCGGTCTGTTTTTGGGGCATCCCGACGCCCACACTATTTCCGGATGGGCGAAGGATCTTTTGGATTGCTTTTTTTCAGGGAGGTTTTCCGAGTTCCCGGAGTACACTTATGAGCTTCGGGCAAATGCCACAAACTACAGCCTGTTTGCCAACTGCATCATGGCCCTTCTTTTTGTTCCGGCGTATCTGGCGGACAATCTCGTTTTCCATGGTATGGATATATACGGCTATGTGTTTTATGAAAAGCTGGTGGTCATGCTTATAGTTCTTGTGGACACCCGCATTTTCGGAAGCATTCTATCGAACATTGGCTATGAAAAAAATGACAGGCTCTATGGAAAGGGACTATTCATGTGCTCTGCCATAGTATGTGTGGCAAATGTTGGCAAGGGGCAGATCGACGGGATCATGCTTTTGTTCTTGCTGATGGCTGCAAAGCTTTATTTTAGGGAAAAGTATCTGCCCATGGCATTAATGCTGGGGATTTCTCTTGTTATAAAGCCATTTTCCGTGCTTATCGCAGTGCCTGTTATCGTCCTGATAATAAGGGAGTCGGGACTTATATACATGGGCTTATCAGCGGTGATGGCCGCCATTCCTTTTATCCTTGATAAGGTGCTCACAGCAGCGCTCTGGCCGAAATACTATGAAATGAAAGCCTTTACCGATGAGGCCACAAAGGTGCTTTTCGGACAGACCAGATTGGAGGGACTCTTTTCCGTATCCCTTGGAAATCTGTCTTTGTTTTTTGCCGTGGTTCTTGTTGTATGCTTTATCTGCCTGTACAGGAGTGTTGAAAACGGATCCCTGATGAGCGACTATGCCTTTTATCCGGCAGTAATTTATACGGCACTGGCAGCCTTTGTATCTGCCACCTATTACTGGTATATTGCCGTTTTGCCCCTTTTTATAATTCTGGGTCTGCGGATGAAAAGCCGCTGGTGCCTGCCCCTTCTTTTGGCAGGGAATTCCCTTGGGGCACTATTTAATATGCTGATAAACGAAGGTGCCTACCATGTGTCTTTATATTATAACCTGCCGGGGAAGCTTATGGGAGTTCCGGTGCCTGCCGTTTTTTATGACGGCGAGTTTAAAATGATTTTGGTAAAAGCCGCTTCCACTCTTTTTGTGGTGACAATGATCCTTTTCCTTGTGATCTGTAAATGGGAGGAGGACGAATGAAGGCCATAAAGATCATTTTATGGATATTGCAGGTGCTGGCCATTCCGGTGCTGGTGTTCTTTTGTCTGGAGTATCCTGAGAATCCTGGGTTTTGGCTGTTGCCGCCCCTGCAGATAATAATAAACCTGGTTATCTCCGCCATACTGGCTACCCTGATAATCTTCATCGTACCGGGAATTTATACGGGAATATATCTTACCATATTTTTAGCGGCCTTTTCCGGAATACTAAATGCCATAGTCATCCAGCTTCGCACATATCCGATTTCTCCGGCGGATGTGATATCCATAGGCACAGCCAAAGCCGTGGCCGGAGGATATGCCGTTACAGTGACACAGTCCATGGTGGTAACCGTTATTGCGGCGATCCTGGGGATGGCATTTTTTGCAGTGCTAAAGCATTTTGGCTTTGGCTTTGGACGGGAGACAAAAAGGATATACCAGGCGGGATTTTTGACCGGTATCCTGGGGGTGTTGGTTGGAATTGTGATGATCCATGAGATTGACATTGACATGGATTATGATCTGACCACCTACTACTGGGACCCCACCAGAAGCTACATTCAAAACGGATTTGCCCTGTCATTTATGGACCAGATGCATGACATGATAGTGGAAAAGCCGGAGGGTTACAATAAAAGGCTGGCGGAGAGCTGTCTTCATAATGAGAAAAATGATATTGCCGTAAAAAATCCGGATTTTTCAGGGTTTAGTAATAAAAATCCCATTGTTATCACCATAATGAACGAAAGCTTTACGGATTTTAATTCCGTCTGTCGTTTCAGGGACAGTAAAAAATACCTGGATTATTTCTATAGTTTAAAGGATGATCCCCGCACCGTGGAATGGGGATACGCCTATGTTTCCACAAGGGGCGGCGGTACCTGTAAAAGCGAGTTTGAGGAGCTTACCGGTTATTCAATGCAATTTCTTCCGGGGACCATGCCCTATATGATGTACAGCTTTGCCGGCGTTCCTTCATATGTCAGCGCATACAATGAGGATGGCTATGAGACCGTGGCCATGCATCCCTTTTTTGCAACAAACTGGAAGCGCAATATTGTCTATGGCGATATGGGGTTTGACCGCTTTTTGTATGCGGTGGATTATGATGACAGCCACTTAGATGCCAGGGACTACAAGGACGATATCGGTGACTATGAGCGGCTTTTAGAGGAAGTAAAAGCCTGTGATGATAAGACATTTATCATGAATATCACACTCCAAAATCACGGGGGCTATGATGCGGAAATGTTCCCGCAATATGTGGTAAAGTTGTCTGGGCCCTTTGATAAGTCCATGGACCTTAAGGTTTTCGAGGGGATGATGGCTGCCTCAGATGATGCTCTTGAGATGCTGATGAATGAGATAAAAAAGCTGGATCGGCCGGTAGAGGTAGTCTTTTTCGGGGATCACCAGCCGGGGCTTTCCACATCGGCGGAGAATAAGCTTAAGCGTCGGGGCATGAGGGAGCACACAGATGAAAATGAATTTAACCAGAGCCTCTATACCACACCATATTTTATATGGACAAACTTTCGGGTGCCGGATAAGAGTTATGAAAAAAAGGTTGACGAAAAGTCGGTTATCAGTTTAAACTATCTCGGTGCCATGGCACGATTTTACGCCGGGGAGGATGCATCCGAATTCGACGGTTTTCTTCTCAGGCTGAAGGATAAAGTGCCGGTTATAAACAGTAATGGCTATTATGTGGAGGGGCTGGGCTTTGTTCCCATTACCGAAAGGGAAAGCCTGCCTGCAGATGTAAAGGAACTTATCAGGGAATACGAATACATCCAGTACAGACGGATGTTTGATTATTGAGGAAATAATGTCAGAAAAAAAGCTTAGTATAATAATACCTTGTTATAACGAAAGGGAGAGCCTGCCCATCATATTGGAAAAGGTGAAAAACTCACCGGTGGAGAATAAGGAGATCATTATAGTTGATGATGTTTCTACCGATGGCACCAGAGAGTATATCAAAGAAGAGATCGAGCCGGTGGTGGATAAGGTGCTTTATCATGAAAAGAACACCGGAAAGGGAGGCGCTTTGGCTACCGGATTTAAGGCTGCTACCGGAGATGTGGTGATAATCCAGGATGCTGATATGGAGTATGATCCCAATGAGTATCCTTTGGTAGTAAACCCCATTTTTGAGGGCCGGGCCGAGGTGGTATATGGTTCGAGATTTATGAACCAGCGCGCAAAGGGTTATATTTTAAACCGTGTTGCCAACAAGTTTTTGACCTTTTTGTCAAATCTTATGACTCATCAGAAGCTGACGGATATGGAGACCTGCTACAAGGCTTTTAAGCGTGAGATCATCCAGTCCATAGAGATCGAGGAAAAGAGGTTCGGGTTTGAGCCGGAGATCACGGCAAAGATCGTAAAAAGAGGTATAAAGATAATCGAAGTGCCTATTTCCTATTATCCCCGCAGCAACGCCGAGGGTAAAAAGATCGGTTTTACTGACGGACTTAGGGCGCTTCACTGTATCTGGCACTATAGCAGATAGCGGCATTTGATATAAATTATTAAAAAGACTCTTCGGGCTTAAGCCCTTAATTGATAGTGAGTGTGTATGTCTAAATGCGCGGATAAAAAAAGGACATATTCTTTTTACACGGGGGCCATCGTTGGTGCGGTGGTCTTTTTTCTGATATATGGATTTAGCGTGGTAAATCCCTTAAATGTGACCTGGCTCCATCATTCCGTGGACTTTGAGGGCCTTGCGGATCTTACTCAGCATGAGCTGGGGTGGGAGATGTATAGAAAGTCTCCACGGCTTTTTCCAATCGGGCTATTTTACGGTCTTTCTCCGGAGGCACTTTCCATAGTCTATACAGACAGTATACCGCTTTTTGCTATTATATTTAAAATATTATCTCCTGTTTTGCCGGCCGATTTTCAATATATAGGCCTGTTTGAGCTCATGTCTTATATTTTGATGGGAGGCTTTGGATCTCTTATTGCTGCTAAAAATTCTTTTGGGAAAAGTGCCGTGCTACCTGGGCGTATCATGGATATTTGCGCGGCTCTTATCATGGTAACATCCCCGGTGCTTACAAAAAGGGTGTTTTATCATACTGCATTGTCCGCCCATTTTCTGATACTTGCAGCGATCCTTTTAGTCATATATAAAAAGGAGCTTGGGGCCAAACGCCAGGGATTTTTGTTTGTGCTTTTGGTGGTGCTTTGTACCCTGATAAATGCCTATTACATCCCCATGGCAGCAGGGATATTTGCCTGCGGGATATTGTACGATCTGTTGGGGCACCAAAAGGAGGCGGTCCGAGGGATCATATATCTGGCTTTAGGCGGGGTGGCTTCCCTGGCCTGCGGATGGAT
>JAEEGL016098970.1_pt1 | contig 19617 bp, 18 predicted proteins | sample 9134231 | NCBI WGS metagenome assembly JAEEGL01 (sample SAMN16246548, study PRJNA631951) | gut metagenome | biome: gut microbiome; feature: rumen; material: fiber-attached | host: Bos | place: Iran: Karaj | collected 2018-10 | reverse complement strand
TTTTCGGGATATTGCGCCTGCCTGTTCCTCACATCTTCCGCTTCCGGCTTGAGCTGTTGCCCTTCATTCTCCTTTTCTGCGACTTCGGGCGTGGGTGGCGCAAGCTCCAGCTGAATTTTTCGGTCAAGGGCGGCAAGTTCGTATTTCAAGTTGTCTTCGTCGTATCTCATAGCCAATTTTTCTGCTTTATCACCAATATGTATACTTGTATACATTTATACATTTATAATTATTTCTTTGGCAAGTGGGCGTAGAGTGTTGCCCTACTGATGCCTGTCGTTTTTACTATCTCTGTAACGGTGCAGTTCTTACCGTTATACATCCTGATGGCAAGATCCAGTTTCTCCTTATCAACGGCAGGACGGCCACCCTTACGGCCTCTGGCTCTCGCTGCTTTAAGGCCTTCTGCAGTTCGTTCTCGTATCAGGTCACGTTCCATTTCGGCCATTGCAGCCATGACCGTAAAAATCATCTTCCCGGCAGGAGATGTTGTATCAATACTCTCTTTGAGAGACTTGATATCAGCTCCTGCCTGGTGAATCTTCTCAGCCAGTTCAATGAGGCCTTTAACAGTGCGACCAAGACGTGATAGTTCTGTAACGACAACCACGTCACCCTCACGCAAAGCATCGAGCAACCTGTCTAACTCAGGACGCTCTTTGCTGGCACCGCTGACCTTCTCCTGATAGATGCGCTCACAGCCTGCGGCAGAGAGCTGGTCTATTTGGCGGTCAAGCGATTGCCCTGCGGTTGAAACTCTGCAATATCCTATTACCATAGGCGTATGTTATTTGGCTCCCTTTTTACGATTACAATCCGCACATAACATCTGACAGTTATCTGCTGTTGTTTTTCCTCCTTTACTCCACGGAGTTATGTGGTCAGCGTGCATATCCTCTATTTCAAAATGCTTATTACACCCTGGACAGATTCCTTTTTGTCTCTCATAAGCAGCACGACGATCTCTTGCTTCAAATTCTCGAATTTGCAAATGGTTTTCTTTCCTGTCAAGAACGTATTGATATATTCCAACTCGATTGGTAACATCATCATCGACCATAAGACGGTCAATTTCATCATTTATCTTTTTTGTATCGAGCGATGTGTCGTCACCAAAATTGTTATACATGACACCCCATGGCTGAACCTTCATTTCTCTGCGATATTTTGGGAATATTGTTTTAACCCAACTTATCACGTTTTGAAAATATAACCATAATTCGTTCGCGTTACTGTCCTTCTGATGGTCGGCCATATATTGCTCAATACTTATTTTATTCTTCGCGCTAATCCATTTTAAAGCCAATTCTAAGAGTTCTTGACGATTGACTTTTTTACTGTGATATTTTTCGGCAATTGTTTGAGCAACGCACCCAGACTTTGAAAAATGTTTTTTGGCATCGGTGAGCCACTCGCCAGTATAAACTGCATTTCTCAATTCTTGGTCCGATAATTTCTCACCGGCAATATTAATCGTTTTAAACCATGCGAGTTTTTCACTATCCGTACCTTTGCAAAAATAGATTGTCATTTTGTAGTTGAGAATCTGTTCTTGCTCATCGTCTGCAAGTGTGTGAAAGTACTTTTCGTTAATTGAAAAATCCCCACTGACGTACTGACAAATTGAAATTGTGCGCTGTTGTCCGTCAAGAACTTCAAAAGTCCCATCGTCATTTACAGCCCAATACATTACGTTTAATGGGAAGTTTTTACGAACTGTATCTATAACAGCATCACGTTGTGAACCTGAATAAACAAATTCTCGTTGATATTTAGGCCGAACGTCGAGTTTTCCATCGTATGCAACTACTCCCTCTTCGGCACTATCCTTATAACCTCGTACAAGGTCTCGGACACTTATTTCGTGAAGTTTAATATCCATAGTTGTTATTTTCGTTTAATGATAATTCTTCCAAATGGACACTTGTGTTTACCATCTTTGGTAGTATAGCTTATATCAGTTCTGCCTCGATAGTTTTTGGTCACTCCAATGGATGCAGCTAACGTTCCAGAACCAATTCCTACCAAAGCAAATTGTTCTGGATTATATTTATCGAGGAAAGATATAGGAACTCCCATCATTCCATAATAATCTATAGGAATGTCCTGTACTTCATCGACATTTACAGCATCAAAATTATCATACATCACGTATTCTTCAGGGGAATACTTTTTGTATAAGATAATGTTTTCATGTCGTTTTTCTATATCAAGATTTGTAAACCAACAAATATTACCAAGATTACGCTGGATCAACTTTCCGTTATCGTCAAGTATATATCCATTGGAACGAAGAAGTGATTTATCTGCATCCTTGTATTTTTCTGGAAGAGAATAATCTTCAGGAACATCAAAGATGGTGTGGCCGCTATGATAACCAAGCCAAATTTTATTGTCTCTTATTAGTGGAAAAATCTCCTTATAAGAAGCAGCTCCTTGATTTCCAATTATGACAAATTTCTTGTTGTAAGCAACAAGTTGTGCCATATAATCACGGAACAAAGAAAAAGGAGGATTTGTACAAACGATGTCTGCTTGTTTTAGAAGTTCAATACTTTCCTTACTCCGAAAATCGCCGTCACCGTTCAAACTGTGGACTTCTATTTCTTCCCTGTCGACAACCCTATTTCCATTCTTGTCTCCTTCATAAATGGTATACACAGCTTTCTCAGCTTTGTTCTGGCTAAAAAGATCTATGTCTTGGTTCTTATAGCAAGTACAAATAAGACGCTTTAACCCCAGGTGTTCAAAGTTTATAGAAAAATACTTGAAGAAGTTTGATACCCGTGGGTCATCACAATTACAAAGAACAACTTTCCCATAGAAGTGTTCTTTGTAATGTCGGAGTTCATCCTCTATAGTGGAGAGTTTGGTATAAAACTCATCTTCTTTCTTCGCTTTTGCAATATGCAAATTCGTTGAGTCATTCTTTTTTGCCATGTCTATTTAATGTCTTATGATATATGTTTTATTACTTTGATTTTCGGACGGGTTTTCGGACATTATTTCAAGGTCACTCCCCTACCCTACTTACAACTTTGATTACCGTCTACAAAACCTTCGTTTTCTGAACTATATTAAGGACGGTGATCATGAATCAGAAATTCACTTAAATCGCTTATTTCTATCTCCAGCTTGTCAATCCCCCTAATTCTAAGGGCTTTCATATATGCAACCACAAACTCACCAAACAAATCATAATCCATTTTGTGGAGCATGTGTTCAATCCAATCAGGTTCCTGAAGCCGGTCTGCCTCGATAGCATAGTAGCTGCCATTCTTCTTTTTCCAGACGAGGTCGCCGTCTGCGTCAATAAAGAAATTGCTTATAAAACGTCGATTCTCCTTAGAGAGGTCTACCCTACTCTCTTCAAGCATTTCTTCCATCTGGGCTTTGCTTGGTGACTGTGCGAACTTCGCCAAGGCCTCCTTCATCTGTTCTTTATTCATCCTACTCATATTCAGTTATAGTTCTTAATATCATCCAGAAGGAAAAGCATCTTCACTACAGCATTAATGGGAGTGTCCTCCAATATCGAATATAGGAGGCCACTCTCACGGCTATAGCAAGCCTGGTACTCAGTACCTCTCTTTATCAACGAGAAGGGATAATTCACTCCCTCACTCTCTATCTCTGCCGGTAGCAGTTCCAGTAGAGCCGTCAGAGACCACGCAGGAGTCATCGCCCCTGGTGCTTTCTCCTTGGCAATATCAATCATGAACTTGTCAGCCGTCATTCTGTTCTCCTTTGCCTGTTCAAACGACATAGGATACATGGCTGGCTCGTCACCATTCTCGATAGCAATCCAGCACTTGTCTGCCGTTTCTGGGTCAATACCAATTCCCATTAGCAAACGGCCTTGTTCTTCAGTTGTGCAATCCTTTATCATATCTTTAATCTAATCGTAACAAATATATTTGTATACATGTATACTTGTATTAATGTATATATCTCTAAAACCACGTCAGGGCCGAACTATTCCATGTTCGGCAATCTTCTTGAAACATCTAACCGTAACCTCTACATCTGCTGCAGACTGGTGCCAGTCTATATCATCTGTCTTAATCCTCAATGTATTGGCCAGTTCTATTAACTTTGGCCATTTGTAATCACCATAATATCCAGGTATGGCACAAAAGTCTGTCATCCGCTGCATGGTGTCCCACATCGGCATTTTCATGTTAATTCTTACGCCCTCTCGCTTTGCTTCTGCAAGAACAAACTTTTTGTCGAAGCTGCCGTTATGGGCTACAAGCATATCTGCATCATTGACAGCATCAGCAAACTCCTGCAGACCGACAACCTTATCACTGGTTCCCAGTTCTGCAAGCCTTTCCTTCGTCAGACCGTTTACCTCGATGGCACGTGCCGTCACCATCGACTCGTCATCAGGCCAGTCGAAATAATGAGTCTTTTCATAGACCTTCTCCATGTCTTGATCCAGCACCTGCCATGAAATCGACAATATCACATTATGATTACAGTCGATACCTGATGTCTCGGTGTCAAATACAACGGTTTTCTTTACCTTAGAAAGAAAAGCTCTCCATTCCTCTTTGAAGTCATTCATAAGCCGATTTTATTTGTATACATGTATACTTGTATTAAAGTATATACTACAACACGTCATCCACAGAACGCACAGATTTTACGCGTACCTTACCATTCTTTGCTTCGTATGACTCAATCCCTACAGTCATCCAATGCTCCATGACCTGGCGCATACTAAAATTCTCCTTACGAGCAATGGCCTGCGCCTTATCCCATAATTCAGGATCGCAAATAAAAGAGCAATGACGATATGAGGCGTCATCCTGTTTCTTCTTACCTGTTCGGGCAGGAAGCCCACTCTTTTCAGACTTTGGAGACTGACCAGTCTCTTGACGCATTAAGTCTTCAAGACTTAGATCGTTATGTATTTCCTTTGCCATAATTTATATACTTTTATTCTTATATACTTGTATACATGTATTAATGTCTACATATTCTCAATATCCTCTATCAAAGGCTTGAACGAATGTTCGACGGCCTTCTCCTGCCAGTAATCAAGCGGTTCTATGGTACTGTAACTCTTCACTGCTACACCATGCTTAATACGAGGCGTTACATTACCGATGCCACCAAGAGTTTTAATGGCCGTGTCACGATCCTGCTTGATAAGGTCTCTGCGCTCATCACTGACAATAATATTATTGGGTACAAACATCAATTTAGCCGAACTTACCCTTTTAAATATGCCACAAAACAGTTTAGTAGCATCAAGGGTGTCGGCATCATAGCCAAATGGGATTATAGCAACATCCGCAGCCTGGAAGATGTACTTTAAAGCATGGTCGTTAATGTTACCGGGGCAATCGATAAGAATCCAGCCTGGTATTTTCTTCGCACGCTGCATCAAAGACTCCACCATATCTTCATCTGATGTACTGACAGATTGAACTTGCCAAGGCAAATTGGGCGCAGGAATTTCTGCACTCTCATTACCCTCCTCTTCCTGAACCTTTCTAATTCGTTCCTCACGTTCCTGAAGCTCACGCTGACGGTGGCGGAACAAAGACTGCTGAATATCAGCATCCATTACTGCTACAGGTATATTCTGTTGTGCCAAATAGGTGGCAAACAGACTGCAGAGTGTTGTCTTTCCAACGCCGCCTTTGATATTCGTGAACAGGATAATTTTATTCTCCATATCTATGTCTATTTATATACTTGTCTACTTGTATACATTTATACATGTATAGTTGTCTACAAAGATACATGTTTTAATTGATACAAACAAAAATGAAGCAAAAAAAATATCTAAATTTCGATTTCTTCATATTTCTGGCGTATCTTTTCCACACGTTCCTTAAGGATTTCCCTGTCTGGTACTACACCGTAATCCTCAACGTAGATTTCCTCGAAAAGGTTATAATATTCCGAGATTTCTTTGATGAACTCAGAAATTTTCTCCTTTCCGTCCTGTACCTTCTTCGTGGACGGCTCACGACGGAAGTAGTCATTTATTATACCTGACAATTCTTCGTTTTCGGCCACATCATCCAACTTCACCACATAGTCTGCTTGTCGAAGCTTGGCAATTTCGGTATTTTTGGCCTTCAACTGTTTCATCAGGTCATCGATGGTCTTAGCAGAACCATCTTCAATGGTTTCAAGTTCCAGAATCCTATCCTGAAGCTTTTTTACCTCAACGTCATCCACGTCTTCCGTGAAAAGGGAAGGCTCCCGTCTAATCGTTCTGGCTTCAGCCATCTGCATGAGGTACTTCATACCCCACCAGATTGTTTTATAAACCCTTCCCCTACAATTTTCAGGAGCAAGATTCATAATAAGAGGGTTTTTACATATCACCTCTATTTCATCAAGGAGGCGGCCATCACGGAAACCAAGAGACCTCGGTTTCACATCCTCATCATTCTTTTGCGGCTTGCGTCTATAAACTCCTTTTGGCATAGTTGTATTATGTTTAGAATGGACAATCATCAATCTCTGGAACAAGTTCGAGCTTATTTACCAGTTCTTCTAATGCAGGATGCTGCTCTTCCAACTTTTTGAGAACAACCTCTGGCGTTTCTATCTCCTTTGTCGGCTCAGGAGGAACATCGTCGAAAGTTCCGTCTGCAGACATAACAATATCTTTAATGTCACCACCGTGAATATCTTGTGAATCCATAAAATGGTTCACACTGACATTACTTAGCCCTAATTCAAAGACGGCCTTCTCCCATTGGTCTGTTTTCCCTTCGTCAGGAAATACAATGATATTGCGCTTTGATAGGGTGGGGGCATCACGCAGAACGGCATCGGCCAACAGTCTTATGCCGGAAGATCCAGCTGTAGCAAGCCAGACATATTCGGGCATAGCACAAGTCATACAGAGAGCGGTCGACATACTCTCAACTATAGCTACTGTTTTATCAGCTAATTCTGGGTATCTCTTCTCATTAAGCAAATGAGCACCTGATATACAATTATAAGGCTTGCGCACTCTATTATCATTCCAACCCCACTGACCTTTAGTTAGGTTTGAGAGCTGCTGTGTCATAACAAAGTGCATCCACGTCAACGCGGACTGCTTACTGGCTATATATTTCGTCCTGTGACCGAAACGACCATGCTCGTCATCGAATGCCATCATCTGAGCTGTACGACAGAACCCTTTTTCATCTATCTGCGGGAAAATACAGGAACCAACAGGAAGATGATGCCAGCCTTCAAGAGGTATTACTTTCCTGGTCAATCCTACGAAATATAACCTGAATGCAGCATTTACTTTCTCCCAGCCAAACTTGCGAGCAAGGTAACGAGCTAACGGACTGGCTTCATATGTCTCTGGTATAGCTGCAGTAATCCATTTGGTCGGCAAACTATACAGAGTTGCTTCCTTGGGGAGGACTTTTGGCTTATATGGCTCTTTTTTATATCTTCTGCCATAGCGTCCACCTTCATATTTCTTTGAAGAAGGACGCAGCGCGTTATCATCATTCGTCACATAGTCACTTACATCTATTCCAGACTCTTTACAGAGATGTATGAAAGAACCTATGGTTACCTTTGTTGGATCATAATGACTTAAAGCCCAGTTGAAAATACTGTTTGTCTGCTTCGCATCATAGTTACTTGCAGAGGCACTTATCCTATCATAGATAGAACGTGCATCTTCTCCGAGGTCAGCAAACATGAGGGCAAGATGTTTCCATCCCTGGTCATCTGTGGCCATGTCGGCTACTGCCCCAGTTGCTATCAGGGCATCAGCAAGATCGCTGTATCTAAATGTCTTTGTAGCCATAACAGAACCATTTAAGATGACGGGTTATCTTTCTTTCTCTTATCTGGTGAGACACCTATTTTATCAGTACTATTATCTATCTTAGGTGGTTTCGATGGAGTGGGGGAGTCTGTAGTATTCAGCTGACTCTCGTCCGTTGAAGATGAAATATTCACATCCTCCTGGGAGTCATCTGCCACATCCTGTGCAGAACTTGTAACAGTTATATCAGTTACCTCCTGCTCATTAACATCCTCTTGCGAGTCTTCCGTTTCATCAGAACCTCCATTAGTAAGCATTCCATCTGCTATCATCTTCTTGCGAATAGCAGACACTTGTGGCTGACTCATGCCAAACATACGGGCAACCTCAGACTGGTTAACGTCTGTGGAAGCTACACCCTCGCTTTGCTTCATCATGAAGAACATGCGAACCAAATCAGCCTTCTTAGGATTAGCGACATCAGCCGTTGAACGCTTGACAGCGGATTTAGCCTGGTCTTCTTCCACTATCTTATTATAGAGTTCATCAGCATAATGGTTGAATACGCGCATCATACCAATGGCCATCTCAACTTCCTTCAGAGTGATTTCTTCAGCTCTGTAGTCATTAAGAATGTGGATTATCATAGAAAGACGGATGACATAATGAGCATTCTTCTGACGGTAGCCAGTCAGGAATTGCTTACGCTCAGGATCTGCCCACTCTGGCATTATAACCTCTTCATCCATATACTTGATATAAGCATTCTGAGCGTCATCACTAAGCTTATATACAGTATTACACTTAAGATTCTTATCAATATCCTTTATAACGGAAGCCCATTTCTTCTTATCCAACTTCTTTCTGGGTTTCTCCGAAAGAAGAGTTTTCTTTCTGTAAGGACACGACAGAAACAGAAAACGGTCAAAACCACCATCACGGTTCAGGGCTATCGCCTTAAACTTCTTTGCAAAGACATCCTCCTGAATGGTTCCAAGCAAAGAGAAACCTATATCAGTGCTGACCGGTAAACGGACATCCAGTTTACGATCACTCTTCGGTAATCTGTTATTGAAATATTCAATGAAATTCTGCCAGTCACTACTGTCGGAACTCTTAACTCCCTTGTATCTTCCGAAGTTATTGAAGATGGCTACCACTTCATCACGGTAGTATGTTATACCTGTATCACTCGCCTCCAACATCTGGTTAAGCCGTTCCGGTGTAGGATCGTTAGTCAGATACAACGACGGCAGCTTTGGATACTTCTTCTTATCAGTATTGTTGGCATTATATTCATCAATCTCGTCACAGACCTTATTATAACTGTATCTGACCTCCTTATCCAGGTCATCAACTGCATCCATGAAGAAATTGTTAATTGAGGTCTTGACACCAGAAGGCTTATCAACCATCACTGACCACATGGTAGCATGGTTCATATAATTATCAAAGTAGCATATTGCCTTCTTACCCGATACGGCAGCAACACTCTGGAGAGCAGCTACCAACGCCTTGTCTCTATGACAGTCGAAGCCCTGTGCAGCTTCATTTATGAATGAAACAATCTCTGGCCTAATGCCATCAATAGGCAAATGCCAACGACCAAGCCCAAGACGAGCACTTTCCTCACTGTCCTTTACCGATGCACGAAGATCCCGCAGAACGTTCAGCCCTGCTACACTATCTCCATCTGTTTTGCCCTGACCATTATTATGGCCTACAGGCGGGACTTGCGCCCCACGTTCTTTTTCTTCCATTACTTGAATATTTTACTCTTTACATGCCTCCTGTCCTGCCACAGACATTCAACATGACACCCCAACTATTGGTTTGCGAGGGCAAAGGTACAATATATTTTTGATATAACAAAATTTTTTGGTAAAAATTTCACTTTTGGGTGTCAAAAAAGCCGCGAAAAGTGGCAGTGCGGCTCTTTTGGATGGTGGAATGAGTAAAATATTCCGGCGGTATATAATAAATACCTTATTTTCTGGGTGCAAAGATACATATTTTATATGACATTGCCAAATTTTGTGGCGGTAAAATGCGATTTTGGAGGCTGAAAAGTGCTATTTTTAACATTTCAGAAGGTTATACCCCTGTTTGTGATATCAGAAATTGAACGAAACCTTACATATACGCACTATATAATAGGTTTACGCTTACATAAACTTCGTTTCTGAATACATAAATTCAGAGGGTATAACTATAACTCCAGTACCACCTTTCTTATAATACGCGCGTATATACATGTATACAAGTATACCAACAACTTCGCTATAACTATAACAAATGGATCTTAATACTCAATGGAGGGTACCAGTATCAAATCTCTTCACCTCTTCAATGCCTCGCCCTGGAGGCCGACCTGACATGAAACCGATAATATTCTTATCATAACTATAACTTTTCAGGTATTAACTCGGGAAAAAGTTAAATCCATCAGATATTATACATTAAAAAATTATAGTTATATATTGCATTATTTTCTTTAAATTGCCGATAAATAAAGGGATTTGCAACTATATAACAATATAACAACCTATAACAAAGCAAATTTTGTAATAGTTCAATAACTATACCGTTTTATAGACGTAATTTGAAATGGTGTTGTTATAGGCTTATAGATAGTTATACCCTTACGAACCATGTTTAATATTCGCAAGAATTTCACAATACTTTGGACTATAATACAATATTATGTATTATTAACACAATAAATTGTATTATTACAAATAATTGTTGTATCTTTGCACTATAATTTTAAAGTTAGTGCATTATGGAGAATAGTTCAAAAGCAACAGAGGCCATCAAGGCCCTCGCCAAGACAACATCATCTATGTCTGAGGCATCCCACTTCCTGAGTCTGGCCATCGACTGGCTGGCTCATGATGAAAATCTCGTTGAGAACATCAAGCCTAATCTTGACTACCTCTACACTGTCAGCAGAGCAGTCAGAAACCGTGCCGAGGGAGTTTTTGAAAATGTCCGGGGAAAGGTGGCCATCGAACAGATGAACAACAAGACCGAAGATGAATTTTCAGAAAGCATATCCTATGATGTCTATTCAAAAGCTCACTCCGTTACAGAACACCTTCACAAGATGAAGGATGCCATCGATAAGGCGAAGGCCGACGGCGAGGATATAAACGAATGGATGCTGAAGAACACCAATATCGAGGATGTTCTAACTGGTAAGGTAAAGAAGCCCTGGAAGCCAGAGCCAAGCAGCATCGGTAAGATCCTACGCGAGTGGAGAGGTGACCGCTACAGCCTCTATGCCATTGCCAAGGAACAGAACTGCCGTCCAGAAGGTCTGCAGCGCATAGAGGAAGGTAAGGATGTTACCACGACCAACCTCATGCACTACCTTCACTTCATTAAGGTACATGAGCCGGAATCCCCTGTAATAGCTGATATATGGGCGGCACTATAATTATATCTGCTGAAACTGTCTGCATAATGGTGACTTTGCGCAGACTTGGCAGCTGTCGCTTTCACAGTCCACTTCTTTAGTAATGTACTGCCCGGTCTTACGGCTACCTTCGCGCTCTATAAGTCCTGCAGCCGTCAAAGCTGATATACTGCGCTTAATGGTGGCCAGACTCGGCTTCTCTATGCCTTCCTGTTCTGGCAGTAGGTCAGCAACAGCCTGTGCCTGAACTCCACCATTACGTCTGATGGCGTGATAAACACGCTGGTCTCCAAGTGAAAGACCTTCAAGGATTGAAACTATAATCGGTGACACGTCCTTGTTCATGGAGGCAACCTCTTGTTGTAAGACGGCCACCTTCGCATTATGCTTCTCCCTTCGTGCCTGCTCCTTCTCACGCATCTGTTCCCTGTATGCAGCATCGGCATCATCAGGTTCCTCTGGTGATATATGATATGTGTCATCGTAAGGGGTGGGGGAGCTGCCATCTACTGGTTCTGTTCCCGTTTGCTGCATCTGAGCACCATCAGGAACTTCTACATTTGTGGGTGTCGTAGCGGAGTCAGTCTGAACCACTCCGCTAACAATGTTATCCCTGAAAGAAGGAGGCAAAACCTCGATATCATCCAGCCTGAATGATACACTGCCCTTGAAGTCCTCGCCAAACATACGACTGTACATGATCTGCTCCAGGAGGTCACGCTTATATTCTGCGGATGGTTCCATTCTTGCCGGCATCAAGTGTATTTTACCGTCATCGACTGAAAAGACACCTATCTTACCGTCAAACTTATCGAGAACCTTGTTTATGGCATCTGAAACAAGTTCAGAAGGAACACCGATGAAGAAAAAATCGGTATAGTCAAGATAGTGTTCAATCTTATCATCTGCCATCAGGTCGTCCTTATCACCCTTAAGCTCAACACCGACCGTATAGACCTGTCGTTGGTTAAGTGCACGATAACCTGGCTCTATAAAAAACACACAGTCGAAGCGATAGTGAGGACGGTAATCAAGGTCAAGGCGAGTCTTGCCAGTAGCATCCTCGCGAATACTCACTTCCTCAAATATCCGGTAGTTAAAATAATTATCCGAAATCTTGACAGACCACGAATATACATTGTGGGTCAAATTGGCGACGAATGACTTGCCTGGTTTCCCGATCAAGTGTACCTTCAGATTCTCATGAGCCATACTCTATCCTCCTGCTATAAGTTTAACGTATCACAATTATGAGCTGTTATTATCGACGGCAAAGGTACGATAATTATTTAATGTATCAAAATTATGATACATAATAATTGTTAACGAACTGGATATATAACAGAAGAAAAGAGTAGGGGAGTGTCAAACTCATGAACGACACATAACCAGACACTGAACTAATGTATCAGAATTATGATACGTTATGTAAGCGCATAAGGGCGGGCTTTCCACTCTCCACTTGTTCCGAGTGACGGCACGATGTGCAGCCCTCTAACCAGTCGTTATAACTCCTTCTAAGGTGCTGGACGCTATGAGACTCAATCGCCGTCTCATACTCTTGCTAAAATGCCTGCAATGTTAAATATCAGCAAGAAAGTGCAGAAATCCCGAAGAAAATTTGCACGTATCAGAAAGATATCGTAACTTTGCAGGCAGGAGGTAACGCAATTACCTCAGAGCATATTAGGGGTTTGATGTCGATGCCGCCACAATTCCCCAATATGCCACGGGGCAAGCCCCTTTGGATTCCCCCGTCAGAAGGCTTCACCTCCTGCCGCCCAAGGCTCTGCCCTGGGTACCCGCGAAGGGCGTTCAGCCCTTTCGAAACCTTGACAGGGAGTGACCCTCTCCCTTGACCCTCCGCTCAGGGCCAGCCCTAAGAACCCGCCCGAGCGTTCCCCTCTGGACTTCCCTCAATGGGATGGATAACAAATCAAAATTTTGATACATTAAAATTTTTCTTCGTTATGCCACAATATCAAGCTCCACAAATAGATGCCTCTCCCAGTTTCGACGCAAACAGAGGAAACGAGGCAGAACGTCGTCATTGGACTAAAGAATCCTATGACCGAAAGAATCTTGATCCGGTGAACTTCTATGACTTCACCAGGAAGAAATTGAATTTCGAGATAAAGAGAGGTGAGCCGTTAAGGGATAAGGACGGCAATTTCAGGAAAGACAAAAAAGGTCATATCTTGTATAACAAACCAAGTATCATTCCATGTGGTACGCAACTTGTATCTTTGAAGAAAAGATATGACAACAGACTGGAAGAGATAGGTCATAAGCCGTGGGAGAATGCTAACGGTAATCAACCCAATACAAATGTAAGCATCGTGCTCAACGGTGACCATGATCGCATGACAGAGATTGCCTTCGGTAAGCCTATTGACTTTGTAATAGGTGAGGACAATAGCAACGTACAGCTTGTCACCGTTGAAAAGGAAGAGCTGGAAGCTATGGCTGAGAAATATGGCGTGAAGGATTATATAGATACTAATCAGAGCTATTCTCAGATATCTATCTATGCACTCTGCTTCTATAAGTTCCTTTGTGAGAAATTCGGTGAAGAGAATGTGATTGGCTTGGAGTGTCACCTCGATGAGACTACACCTCATTTCCATTCTCTGGTTATTCCAGTAGCAGAGAAACAGAAGAGTGGAAGAACTGGCGGCTATACACTCGTTGATGACAAGAAAAACCCTATTCTCGATGCTGATGGTAATGAAACACACATCACCACCAGAGCCTACGAGCGTATGCCGGAAGAGAAGAGAGTGAATTACATTCCAACGAAATCAACAACAGTAGGTGTCAGTTTTGCCAGTTACTTCGGCAAGACTCCTGGTCAAACCAGTCGCTCATACGAGAAGTGGCACGACATGATTCATGAGGAGGTAACCAAACAATGGGGCTTTGACAGAGGTGTCCGGCTGCGGGATCTGCCTCCTGGAGAGCGTAATGACCACCGTCGTAAGACCAAAAAGCAGCTTGAACGTGAACGTTTGGAAGCTGCGAAACGCACGAAAGAGCAGGAAGAGAAAGAAAAACTTGCCAAGGAACGTGCCGAAGAACAGGAGAAAAAGGAACAGGACGCGAAGAATAGAGCTAAGAATGCTGATGATAAGGCTGCAGCAGCGGAAACAAAAGCTAAAGAACAAGAAGCTGTCGTTGATGCTAATGCAAAGGTGATAGAACAGCAAAAAACGGCTATTGAAACGCAGAACCAGTCTCTTGCTGCAGCCAAGCGCCAAGAGCAGGAGGCATTGACGGCTGCTGCTGCCGCTAATGCAGAGGTCGCAGAAGCTCACAAAGAGAAGACCGACCTTGATGACAAAATCAAAACGTCAACGGCTACGCTGGCCACCGTCAACACTGAGCTTGAAAAATGGGGTGCAATGGTCTTTGATGAGAAGTCCATTAAGTACCCAAGTCTCACAGAAATGGAAACTATTGACGGGCAAACGTTCAGACAGTTGCTTGAAAGTAAAATAAAGGCACTTGTAGATGTTCTCGACAAGCCCATTGGACTGACTGAATCACATAAGAATTGGAAGAAAGCCAGACAGGTTGAAGCCCAGGCTATAGTCACTGAGCTGGAGGATGCACTGTTTGGTTTTGATGGTATAGATACCATTCACAAGCAAGCCATCTTACAACTTGGCAAGGATCTCTATTCTGATGCTAAATCCAAGATAGCTAATATCTATAAGGAGAATGAGCGTCTAAAGAAGGAGAATCAGGAGTTGAAATCTGATAACAATACACTTCGAGGCAATTACAATACTATTAAGAACCGTAACGAAGTTCTTGAAAAGGATATTGATCAAGAACGGACGGCGAACACCCTTCTTAGCCAGGAACTGCAGAGGGAGAAAATGGCCACAACTAAAGATGACCATCCTATTACATGGTCTACTGGCTCCAAGAAAGGAAAGCAGCTTACCAATAAAGAATATCAAAACTGGTTGGAGGAACAGTTTGAGAAAAAGAAGAAGGAACTGAAGGATGAAAAGATTGCCAGAGAACAAGAGCGACAAGAGAATAAGAATGAATGGATAGCTCACAAAAGGCATATGCGAGAACTCAAAGGTTTGGTTCTTGCCATATTTTCTGGTAATGCCAAGAAATTTATAGATATCATCATCCAGCACTGGAAGGCAGAGCTTAAAGACTTTGCCCGTGATGCGATGAACGATATCAAAAGCATTCTGTTCGGTGCAGAGTCGACGGTGGATGGGCGAAAGACATATGTTAGTGATGCTTTCGTCTGGGCAAATGTGTTCGCAGAACTCGACATGAACGAAGATTGGAAGCCAGACAGTTCAAAACTTGAAACGCTCAAAACCGATGCTATGCGTATCGCTGACGGTACTTGGGAAGAGTACCATAAAAAACAAGAAATACCAGATGCTGTCGTCGAAGCCGTCGCCAATCTCGCCAATACTCCGAACAGAAAACACTGGGAAGATGACGACATTGATACTGTTAATGAATATCTTGACACCATTCCTGATGACGAACGTAGCGAGACCGTTGCGGAACTGAAACAGCGAGTCAAGGCCGAATACAACATTAGGAATACAGACTGGCTTAATGATGTCATAGAGAGGTTAGAAGACAATACGCTTGGCTATGGTGGTATTTCTCGCTGATGTGTAGCGGACTGCGCCCTACTTCGTGACGGTAACAATACCTGCTGCCGCATGCGTCAGTATGCTATTCGTTTCCGTTTACATTTCTGAGATGGTATGAAATTATACGCAAAAAACGCTCACCATTAGATGAGCGCTTTTTTGTGTATGACTGATGGAGAATTATAGATGCTGGTCTATATTTATAGACGGTCATCTATAAAGAGTTGCCATCGTCGAACTGCCGAACATGGACTGAATCATTATTATATGTTCTGTCCATGGTCGTGGAACCAGGCAGGGCCATCATCGTAGTTCTTATCTCTCTTGCTTTTCTTGGAAGAGCCGAAGAAACCCTTTAGTACAGCTTTAAGCAACCAGTAGCCAATAACAAGCATTAAGATGTTTTCCAGAATGCCATCCAGCCCACCGCCACTTGAATTCGACTTGTCAGTCTCTTGGCTGCCTTGTTGCTGAGACAGTCCACTGCTTGACGGCTGCAGGACTCCAGATATAGTATTATCAGTGTTGCCTGTCCTGCTATTAGCATGACTGCCCTCGTTCTTCTTTGAATAATACTTAGCTAATTCTTCATTGGAAAGGCCTTGCTCCAGCAGTTCTTTATCGACAGGCTGCACTTCTATTTCAAGGTTGGCAAGCGGATCAATAAGTTTTTCATCCACTCCTGGTTGTATATGCTGCTGTACTGTTGCGTTAGCCGGAAGGTTTCTCAACGACTCTTCTATGAACTCATTGAATATTGCCTGACGGTACTCCATAACGTCGTTTCCGTTCAGTACAAGCAAAGCACCTGAACGCTGTGGCTCTCTAACCCAGAAGTTTACATCTTTGTCTCCTGTAAGGACATAGACAAAAAGTCTGTCATCAGTCAGAGCTACCTTGCATTGGTTGACACTCGGAGCAAAGTTGCTGACATCATACCACTGGATCTGTTGCTGGCCATAAGCTGATAGAACCGCTATAAAAAGCGACATCAGCGCAACTGTCCTTTTCATATGAAATAGCGTTATATTATCACTTTACGCTGAATGTGCCTACAGGGATACTGGTAGCAGTAATAATGCTCATATAGAAGATTCCGTACTCACCTTTTTCCAGCTCTGAAGCAGAAATAGTGAGTAGGTATGACTGTTCGCCGTACTTGTGGCCAGTGAAGTCCACGTAGCCTGCTTTCTTCGTATCATCAGTACCAAGCAAGGATGACTCAAACTCCATCCACTGGATGCGACGTTCCTTTTTGCTGGCGTTGAAACGGACGATACGGTAGCAATCCTTGGGATCAACATCATTCTTCTCGCCCTTGATAAGCAGGCGCACGTCCTGACCAGGCTTTACAGAATAGGTGGAATTACCACCCTTGAAGATGACGTCCATTCCGGCTGATCCTGCGAGACTGCTGACTGTTCCTGCGGCACTACCTACACCGCTGGCCGTCGTCATCACCCTGGCACCGGTAACAACACCACTCATGGAGCCAGCCGTACCGATGCCAATCATACCTGCAGCACCTGCTATATTGGCTGCACCACCTATCAGCTTCGACCATTTTTTTACCTTGTTCTGGTGCTTGCCGATGGTGCCTGACTCTTTAGGTAGCTGGTCATACGTGGCATCGCTCGTCAAGATGCAGTAACTGTTGATAAACTCCGGCTCAGGAGCCGTTACCTCTTGTGCCGTAGCACTGTTGAATGCTGCAAATAACAGCGCGAGAAAAACGTACTTTCTCATAATGGCGAATTTTCAAGTCGTCCCTGACAGCCAAAGCGGACGGTGTTATTGGTTAAAGAAGTGGGCCGCCTCCGTGTCGACTTGAAGGCTTCGCCAGAGGCCCTTATCCAACCACAGAGAGCAGCCCACCATAGTGAGTTGCTTACTCTGTGCCTGTCGGATGTTGTTTGATCTGGCGAATCTACAAGTCGTAGGCACTTCTTTTCAATTCTGCTGCAAAGTTACGAAAAATAAATGATATATAAAAGGTGTTTTTCATTTTTCCATGTTTTGACTATGATTTTTGTGTCTGTGTTTTGTAAGAACCAAAAGCCACATCCTTTCGGGTGTGGCTCCTTCAGAAAGATTACAGACTGTCAAACAAATACTTTTGTCATGAGGTCTATAATCAGTAGCACCATGTCCCAGAGGTCTGGGCCATTCTCAATCCACCATTTAATGGCTCTGTCGTTCCTTATGAAAAAGAACTGCATTCGAGTTATAAAAGACTTCCTGTCCATATAACCCGTGCAAAAACCTGTTTGAGGTTTACTGAATAGAAACTCTAATGCATTTGTCATTCCCCTTTTGTGTTGGTTCGCTGTACGAAGGTACGGCAAAGCTCAAAACGAAAGCGGACAATGAAAATCTATGAGAAGCATAAAACCTTGTAAACAAAAGGAGTACGGATAATTGAATTTGTTGAAAAAGGCCAAATATAAAACGGTCAACTTGCACCTGACAATTATATTTTGGTATAGTCCAACTTAAAAAAACCTTAAGAAACGACTTTATATCAATTTTTCTTCGTACCTTTGCAGCAGAAATAGAGTCCATGAGGTGCGGGGATAGGTTATGACCTGTCATGAGACCACTCTGAACTCTGTTTTCTATCGGCTGCTGCTGTTGGCTCGCGCTATTAAGTTAAGTGTTCTGCGACTCGACGGTGGCAGTAATTCTTTTAAAAAGTCTGTGCCATTTGGATAGACGTTGGCGATATCAACAAGGGGTGCTGCTTGATAGGCGGCACCCTTGTTTATTTGAATCTAATTGATAGTAATGTTGCTGCCAGTCCTAATATGGCCAACGGAATAGCTAATCCCGTTTCCCATAGTATTGTTAGGACAACAACCATGACAAACAATATAATTAGAATAAATAGAGCGGTGTGCTTATCGGCAAACCTATCTAATTTTTCTTTTATCTTTTTAAAATGTGTCTTTACGCTCATTTTGATTTTAAAAACTTTAGAAGAATAAGAACTGCGATGATAAAGATAAAGGAGAAATACAGGAGCACCAGTGCAATAGCAGAAAATAATATCATTTTTATTAATTCTATCCAAGGATCTTTTCCCGCTTCCAATGTTTCCCTCATTTGATCTCCCCAAATGATTACTCCAATTGTAGGAACCATCGGTAACAGAGCATACATGAAATCAAAATGATATTTACCAGCTAAAAATGCGATAATAAAAAACAGAACAACCAAAGCAACACAAATTCCAACAGCACGCCAATGCCACAGGGATAGTTCTTGTTCCTTTTGTTCTTCCTGTTCTTTCTCCTGTTCTCGACGAAGACGAGTTTGTTCTTTGTTCTTACGGAGAACAGGATCCCGTTCTATCTCCTTGCGCCAGTGTTCACGCCGACTGTTCAGGTAGCTTTCTCCTGTGAGCTGTCCCTTGGAGTCAGCATTAGTTGTCGGCAACTTGCGTTTTCTCTCTTGTGGTATGCGTACGTCCTTGCGCTCCTGCTGTGCTGTCAGCTCAGCCATCTGCGCCTTCAATTGATCGTTCTCTGCCTGTAAACGAGCGAGCTCGTCAGCCTGGTCGTATGTATCTTGTTTCATCTTCTTGTTTTTTGTTGTTCGTATAGGATATCCCGTGCCTCCCAATTGATGGTTAGGTGGTTTAGACTGTAGCCCTTCTCGATGCATGACAGTACTCCATTATCATATTCAGTAATCAAAGAAACACCGCCTTCTTCTGTGAACTTGACAGCGTTTGACAGCAGGTTATTCCCGATTTGTATTATTCGCTCTTTGTCGGTCAATACAATGGCATCGTGTCCAGTCTTCACGGA
>JAEEGL014373525.1_pt1 | contig 19618 bp, 13 predicted proteins | sample 9134231 | NCBI WGS metagenome assembly JAEEGL01 (sample SAMN16246548, study PRJNA631951) | gut metagenome | biome: gut microbiome; feature: rumen; material: fiber-attached | host: Bos | place: Iran: Karaj | collected 2018-10 | reverse complement strand
TTCATTTCTCCACCTTTCTTCCCTCAGGTGCCTGTCACTTTCACCTTAAAAGTGCCTGTCACTTTCACCCCTTTGGTGCCTGTCACTTTCACCTTAAAAGTGCCTGTCACTTTCACCTTAAAAGTGCCTGTCACTTTTCCCTCTCAGGTGCCTGTCACTTTTGCCCCAAAAGTGACAGGCACCCGAAACATCACCAACCTCACTCCGCATCAATCGTCGAAATGCCCATCGTCACTTCCTCAAGCACGTCGAGCAGCATTCTCACCGTATCGAGCGACGTCAGCATCGTCACGTTATTCTGCGCCGCAACCGTACGAATCTGCGTGCCGTCCCCGTAATGCTTGCCGGACAGAATCGCCCTCGTGTTGATCACGTAGCTGACATAGCCGGCCCGCAAATCGTCCAAAAATTCCTCGCTGTGCTCGCTCGGCTTATGCCTTATCCTCGTCTTAATGCCGTGTTCCTTTAAGTACTCACCCGTGACCGTCGTTGCCTCGATGTTGAAGCCCATCTTATAAAATCTCTCCACGAGCGGCAGCGTCTCTTCCTTATCCTCGTCGGCCACGCTGACCGCCAGCGTGCCGTAATTTTTCAGTTTCAGTCCCGACGCAATCATCGCCTTGTAAACCGCGCGGTGCAGCTTCTTATCGTACCCGATCGCCTCGCCCGTCGACTTCATCTCCGGCGACAGATACGCATCCATGCCGCGCAGCTTCGAGAACGAGAACGCCGGCACCTTCACGTAGTAGCGCCCCTTCTCCTTCGGGTACCAGGCACCTTCGCCCTCCGGCTGCCAGGCCCCGTCGACCTTCACGTACCGCGTGCTCGCGCTTTCAAAGTAGCTCGCATTTTCATCCCTGCACCTGTCAAAAATCCCCTGCTCCCGCAAACTCACTCCGAGGTTCGTCAGCGTCGCAATATCCGCTAAGGAAAATCCCGTCGCCTTCGAAAGGAACGGCACCGTACGGGACGAGCGAGGGTTCACCTCGATAATGAAAACATTTTCATCCCGGTCCACAATAAACTGGATGTTGAAAAGCCCGATAATGCCGATTCCGAGCCCCAGTTTCTTCGTATATTCCAGAATTGTCCGGCGCACCTTGTCCGAAAGGGAAAACGGCGGATACACGCTGATGGAGTCGCCCGAATGCACGCCGGTCCGCTCCACAAGCTCCATAATACCGGGCACAAAAACATCCACGCCGTCACAAATCGCATCCACTTCCACTTCTTTTCCGCGGATGTACTTATCCACCAAAACCGGCTTGTCGACATCGATCTCCACCGCCGTTTTTAAGTATTCCAAAAGCGCTTCCTTTTTTGCGACAATCTGCATCGCACGCCCGCCGAGCACAAAAGACGGCCGTACCAGCACCGGATAGCCGATTTCTTCGGCGGCCTTCACGCCCTCCTCAACCGACGTTACCGCGCGCCCCTTCGGCTGCGGAATGTTCAGCTTTAGAAGCAGATGTTCGAACGCGTCGCGGTTTTCCGCCTTCTCAATCGCGTCGCAGTCCGTTCCGATGATTTTTACGCCCCTCTCGCGAAGCGGCTCCGCGAGGTTGATCGCGGTCTGCCCGCCGAGTGTCGCAATGACGCCGATCGGATTTTCGAGTTCGATGACATGCATGACATCCTCGACGCAAAGCGGCTCAAAATACAGCTTGTCCGAGCACGTGTAATCCGTCGAAACCGTCTCCGGATTGTTGTTGATGATAATCGCCTCGTAGCCGTTCGCCTTAATCGTCTGCACCGCATGCACCGTCGAATAATCGAACTCGACGCCCTGCCCGATTCGGATCGGCCCGGACCCCAGCACGACGACCTTCTTTTTATCCGAAACGACCGACTCGTTCTCCTCTTCGTACGTCGAATAAAAATACGGAATGTAGCTCTCAAACTCCGACGCGCACGTATCAATCATTTTATAGACCGGAAAAATCCCTTCCCTCCGGCGAAGCTCATACACTTCCACTTCCTTCATGCCGAGGATTTTCGCAAGTGCCTTGTCGGAAAATCCCATACGCTTCGCACGGTAGAGGATATCTCTGAATTTCTCATTTGCGGACGAGGGTTCTCCCTGCCCGGACTCTGCCTTTCTGCCGGACATAATCTCTCCATTATTCGAGTTCTTCACCTCCGCCAGTTCTTTCTCCATCTCTACAATATTCGTAAGCTTCCTGATAAAGAACCGGTCAATCGCGGTCTTCTCATGAATCGCATCTTCGCTGACGCCGCGCCGCAAAAGTTCCGCAATCGCATAAATCCGGTCATCGGTTCCGATGTGAATATACGATAATAATTCCTCCGTCTCCACATCATCAAATTTCTTGTGATACAGATGGCAGAGTCCGATTTCCAGGCTGCGGATTCCTTTCAGCAGACTTTCCTCAAAAGTCCGTCCGATGCTCATAACCTCACCGGTCGCCTTCATCTGTGTCGAAAGCGAGTTGTTCGCATCCGCAAATTTGTCGAACGGAAAACGCGGCATTTTTGTGACCACGTAATCGAGCGCGGGTTCAAAAGATGCGGGCGTATTCGCAATCGGAATTTCATCGAGTGTCATGCCGACGCCGATTTTTGCGCTGACGCGTGCAATCGGGTAGCCGCTGGCCTTCGAGGCAAGTGCGGACGAGCGAGACACACGAGGATTGACTTCGATTAAATAATACTGGAACGAGTTCGGGTCGAGTGCGAACTGCACGTTGCAGCCGCCTTCGATTTGCAGCGCGCGGATGATTTTCAGTGCGCTGTCGCGCAGCATGTGATACTCCTTGTTGGTCAGTGTCTGCGACGGGCAGACCACGATGGAATCGCCCGTGTGAATGCCGACCGGGTCAAGGTTTTCCATGTTGCAGATGGTGATGGCGGTATCGTTTTTGTCGCGCATCACTTCGTATTCGATTTCCTTAAAACCTTTGATGCTTTTTTCGATGAGCACCTGGTGAACCGGCGACAGGGCGAGTGCATTTTTCATCAGTTCCTCGAACTCTTCCGTCGTCTCCGCAAAACCGCCGCCCGTGCCGCCGAGCGTAAACGCCGGGCGAAGCACCACCGGAAGCCCGATGTCTTCCATGGCCTTGCGTCCTTCTTCCATCGATGACGCTATCTCGGACGGAAGCACCGGCTCGCCGAGCTCTTCGCAGAGTTCCTTGAAGAGTTCCCTGTCCTCGGCGCGTTCGATACTCTCGCTTCTTGTGCCGAGCAGCTCCGTCTGCGTCTCTTTTAAAATTCCTTTTTTCTCAAGCTGCATCGCTAAGTTTAATCCGGTCTGTCCGCCGATTCCCGGCAAAATCGCATCCGGCCGCTCGTAGCGGATGATTTTTGCGATATACTCAAGCGTCAGCGGCTCCATGTAAACCTTGTCCGCGATGGATGTATCCGTCATAATCGTCGCCGGGTTCGAGTTGCACAGCACCACCTCGTATCCTTCCTCTTTCAGCGCCAGACATGCCTGCGTTCCCGCATAGTCAAACTCCGCCGCCTGCCCGATTACGATTGGTCCCGACCCAATTACAAGTATTTTCTTCAAATCCGTTCTCTTCGCCATCTTCTCTTTCCTCTTAGGTGCCTGTCACTTTCGCCCTTAAAGTGCCTGTCACTTTTGGCCCTTAGGTGCCTGTCACTTTCGCCCTTTAAAGTGCCTGTCACTTTTGGCCCTTAGGTGCCTGTCACTTTTGGCCCAAAAGTGACAGGCACCCAAGCAGGCACCCAGGGCAGCGTCACCCTTATTTTTCCTTAAACTTCCTCATATTCTCGATAAACTCATCAAAAAGATACGCGCTGTCCTGCGGTCCCGGTGCGCTCTCCGGATGATACTGCACGCTAAACGCCAGATCCTCCGCGCACTCCACGCCCTCAATCGTATTATCGAGAAGGTTGATGTGCGTCGCCGTAAGCCGCGTATTCTCGATGCTCGCAGCATCCACCGCATACGAATGATTCTGCGAAGTCACCTCAATCCGGTTGGTCTTTAAATTCTTCACCGGATGGTTCCCGCCGCGGTGCCCGAACTTTAATTTGTACGTCTTTGCGCCGTACGCCAGACTTAAAATCTGATGTCCGAGACAAATCCCAAAAATCGGCACCTTCCCGATCATCTCCCTCACCGTCTCTATCACCTCGGGCACATCCGTCGGATCTCCAGGTCCGTTCGATATAAAAATCCCATCCGCGTTAAGCGGCTTAATCTGCTCGGGTGTCGTGTTCCACGGAACGACCGTAACGTGAATTCCCCGCGCATTCATCGAGCGCACGATGTTCTGCTTCATGCCGCAGTCGATGGCCACCACATGAAAATACTCCGGGTAACTCATCCCTTCCGTTTTCGCATCCGCAGTCCCTGCCAGTTTCCTATAGTCCACATTCATCGCCGGATAAAATGCAATGCTCTTGCGGCTCACTTTACTTACCGCATCCTTCGGAATTTCCGTTTCCTTTATTTTCTTCAGTCCGTCTTCCAAAGACGTATCCGCCGAAGTAATCAGTGCCTTCATCGAACCGAGGTCACGAATCCGGCGGTTGATTTTTCTCGTGTCGATGCCGTAAATACCCGGAATGTCATATTCCTTCATAACCAGGCCGAGACTCTTGCTGCTCCGGAAATTCGACGGCTCATCGTTGTACTCGCGCACAACGAGCGCACCGATGGTCGGCGTCTCGGTCTCGTAATCCGCATCCGCCATCCCGTAATTTCCGATGAGCGGATATGTCATCACCACCGCCTGATAGGTGTAGGACGGGTCCGACAGAATTTCCTGATACCCGACCATGGACGTGTTGAATACGATTTCGCAGACCTTCTCGCAGTCCGCGCCGAAGCCGAACCCTGAGTATTCTTCTCCGTTTTCCATAATTAACTTACGCGTGTAGTTCATTTTCCAATCCTTCTGAATTTATCGATCTTTTCTTTCCGAATCTTCCTCTTCCCGGAAACTTCATCCAATCGAATCCTGGCTCACACTCTCCGAATCTTCCCCCGGAAGTATTACCCCTTCTTCACTTCCGACAGCGGCCTCTCAAATCGGTCCTTGCTGTTATGCGCCGGCACCTTCGTCGGATATTTCCCGTCAAAACATGCACTGCAGTAACCGGAAAAATAGTCCGAATACCGCTCCTGCATCAGACATCCGAGTTTCCGGGCCGGCAGGTATCCGAGCGAATCCGCGCCGATGATTTTTGCGATTTCCGGTACGGTGTGTTTGTTCGCAATCAGATGCTCCTCGGAATCGATGTCTGTACCATAATAACACGGATGGAGGAAAGGTGGTGCAGAAATTCTCATATGGATTTCCTTCGCTCCCGCATCGCGAAGCAGACTGACCAGCCGCCCGCTCGTGGTTCCGCGCACAATCGAGTCGTCAATCAGCACAATTTTCTTGCCGCGAACCACATCCTCGATGGCGGAAAGTTTAATCCGGACCTGATCCAGCCGGTGGTCCGGCGCGATGAACGTCCGCCCGATGTACTTATTCTTAATCAGCCCGATGCCGTACGGAATCCCCGACTGCAGGCTGTATCCGATGGCCGCATCCAGCCCCGAATCCGGCACGCCGATTACCATGTCGGCCGACACCGGGTGCTCCTTCGCAAGCTCCCGCCCCGCACTGACGCGCGCGGAATGGACCGAAATCCCGTCAATCACGGAATCCGGTCTCGCGAAATAAATATATTCAAAAATACAAATCTTCCGTTCTTCTTTGTAGCAGTGTCTCTGAATCGACTGCACGATTATGTTTGTTCCGCCGTCCGCCTCCTGTCTGCTGAACACCAGAATTTCTCCCGGCTCCACATCGCGCACGAACTCCGCACCGACCGCATGCAGCGCACACGACTCCGACGCAACAACAAAAGACCCGTCCTTCGTTTTTCCATAACACAAAGGACGGAATCCGTGAGGATCTCTGGCGCAGATCAATTTTTGCGGAGACATTAAAACGAGCGAATAGGCCCCTTCGAGAATCTCCATCGCATTCGTCAGCGCATCCTCAATCGACCCGCATTTGATGCGCTCTTTCGTGATGATATAGGCGATGGTTTCCGTATCCGACGTGGTGTGAAAAATCGCCCCGCCCAGTTCCAGCTCATCCCTTAAGATCGCCGCATTCGAAAGGTTTCCGTTGTGCGCAAGTGCCATCCTTCCTTTCTGATGGTTCACCTCAATCGGCTGGCAGTTGCTGCGGTTATTCCCGCCGGTCGTCCCGTATCTTACATGTCCGACCGCCATCTCTCCTTGCGGAAGTTTTGCGAGTTCCTCCCTTCCGAATACCTCGCTGACCAGCCCCAGATCTTTATGCGAGTAGAAAAGCCCGTCGTTATTAACGACAATTCCGCACCCTTCCTGCCCGCGGTGTTGCAGAGCATACAATCCGTAATAGGCCAGTCCGCCTACATCTGTCGTTGTATTCGTAATCACCCCAAACACTCCGCATTCTTCGTGTATACTCATTTTTCAATCCTTTCCCGGGTGCCTGTCACTTTTGCCCCTTAGGTGCCTGTCACTTTTGCCCTCTGGGTGCCTGTCACTTTTGACCCTTAGGTGCCTGTCACTTTTGACCTCTGGGTGCCTGTCACTTTTGACCCAAAAGTGACAGGCACCCTTCCGAAATATCTTCCACTCACTCTCCCGCGTTCTTCACCGCTGCCCCAATAAATCCCAAAAACAGCGGGTGCGGGCGGTTCGGCCTGGACTTAAACTCCGGATGATACTGTACTCCGACGTAAAAATCTCTCTCCGTCAGTTCCACGGTTTCAATTAAGTTTCCGTCCGGCGACTGTCCGCTTAAAGTAAGCCCGGCCTCTGCAAAACGCTCTCTGTAATCGTTGTTGAATTCATAGCGGTGACGGTGACGCTCGCTGATTTCCGTTTTTCCGTAGCAGCGCTCCATCGTCGTTCCCGGCGTGATGATGCACGGGTACGCGCCGAGTCTGAGCGTACCGCCCTTGTCGATATCCTCGCTCTGTCCGGGCATAAAATCGATCACCTTATTCTTGCAGACTTCATCAAATTCGCCGGAATTCGCATCGGTAATTCCGAGCACGTCTCTCGCATATTCGATCACCGCAATCTGCATGCCGAGGCAGACGCCGAAATACGGAATATTGTTTTCCCTCGCGTATTTTGCGGAAAGAATCATGCCCTCGATTCCGCGGCTTCCGAAACCGCCCGGCACGATGATTCCGTTAATGCCTGCGAGTTTTTCCGAAACATTATTTTCGCGGATTTCCTCCGAATCAATCCACTCAATCTCCACATGCGCGTCATTATAATATCCCGCATGCCGAAGCGCCTCCGCAACCGAAAGGTACGCATCATGCAGCTCCACGTATTTTCCGACCAGGCCGATCCGGACGTTCTTCGTCCGCGTTTTGATTTTTTCGACCATGTCCGTCCACTCTTTTAAATCGGGCCCCGGCGCCTTGATTCCGAGCTCCCGTAAAACGACCGATGAAAAATTCGATTTCTCCAGCATAAGCGGCGCTTCATAAAGTACCGGCAGCGTGATGTTTTCGATGACGCAGTCTTCCTTTACGTTGCAGAAAAGCGATATTTTCTTAAAAATCGACTCCTCGAGCGGTTCATCGCACCGAAGCACGATGATGTTCGGGTTGATGCCCATGCCCTGCAGTTCCTTGACGGAATGCTGCGTCGGTTTGGATTTGTGCTCGTCGGATCCGTGCAAAAACGGCACCAGCGTAACGTGGATAAACAGGCTGTTTTCACGTCCCACCTCGAGTGAAATCTGACGTACCGCCTCGATAAAAGGCTGCGATTCGATATCGCCGATGGTACCACCGATTTCGGTGATAACCACGTCCGCCTCGGTCTTCTTGCCGACACGGTAAATGAATTCCTTAATCTCGTTTGTGATATGCGGAATGACCTGCACCGTCGAACCTAAATACTCGCCGCGGCGCTCTTTATTGAGCACGTTCCAGTACACTTTTCCGGTCGTGAGGTTCGAATATTTATTCAAATCCTCATCGATAAATCTCTCATAATGGCCAAGGTCTAAATCGGTTTCCGCGCCGTCCTCCGTGACATAAACCTCGCCATGCTGGAAGGGTGACATGGTTCCGGGATCCACGTTAATGTACGGATCCAGTTTTTGCGCCGCCACCTTCAGTCCGCGCGCCTTCAAAAGACGCCCCAAAGATGCCGCCGTTATGCCCTTTCCCAAACCTGATACAACACCGCCTGTCACGAAAATGTACTTGGTCATAGTCCCCTCCTTAATTTTGAATTCCCTTCGCAATGGCCTGATTTTGCAATGCACTCATAAAAAAAGCGCCTTTAGCGGGCACTTTACCCACTAAAGACGCCATTGTCTTTCACAGTAATAAATAATACGCCGATTTCGCCGGCTTGTCAACCTCGGGTGCCTGTCACTTTTGCCCTAAAGGTGCCTGTCACTTTCACCCCTAAAGTGCCTGTCACTTTTTTGCTCTCAGAACTTCGGTGCTTCGACTTTTGTATGTATCGCATAGAGATACATATTCCGGACTTCGGCATTCATATTTACGGGAGTCAGTTTGGTATCCGGATGCGCATTGGGGAATACGCGGAACATCTCATCGGCAAAACCCTGCGACATATATTCCACTTTTTCAAAATCGAGAATAACCTCTTTGAACGATTCCAAACGGGCCAGAATTCGTCTGGCCTGAGACCTCGAAACAGGTTCATGATCCAGACATGCTTCAAAAATCGGAATTTTTGTCTTTAAAAATCCCTCATCAACATCTGAGTATGTATTAAAAATATCTGCTGCCTTTCGGCTGCTTTCATTTGACAACTCCATCATAACAACGGTTCCTTTATCAGAAAATTTCATGGCATAAGAAATCAGGTGGGATTTAATAATCGACGGGTCTTCACAATATCCGCTCCTGAGAATCATGTTGTCGGATATAATTGCAAACTTATCCACAAGTTTCATCGTAAAAAAAATCCCTTCACCGGAATGATTCTCCGGTTTGGATGTGAATTTCCCCTTGTACAATTCGACAACGGCACATTCCGGGGCAGTCGCCGGCTGGCCGTTTTTCTTCATCGTATCTAAGACCTTTTTAAAAATTCCCACCCCGTCATCCGCAACTGTAATCCGGCTGTACAAACAGCATGTATCAACCGCTATGAAAACATTTTTCCCTTCGGAGTGTTCAATTGCATTATTGGTTATTTCCGATAAAGCATAAACCCAGATTTGTCCGGCATTATTATTGATCTGCAAAGTCGGCATTATATCATTGAACATAACCATATCTTCGTTCTCTGAAATATCTCCGAGAGAATATGTATACTTCTTATGCGAAAAAAACAGCCGGTATCCGCACTTCTTCTTTGTATCGGTTTTAATGCTTTTTTCCACAAGCAAGGATTCAATATATCTTCTGACACTTGTTACGGAAATTCCGAAAGAATCTGCAACTTTTGTGATAAGTTCACTGTCATCCTCATCAATTTTTCTCAGCAGATATTTCTTGATTTCGATTCTTTTTATCTCGGTAAACGACACTTTTATCTCCCTGTATACTTTAAACAATATGGCCGAGCAAGATAACCATAACTATAACTATAATTTCAAATAATATAACTATAAATTTTATTAATTAAACTATAATAAGAATTCACACTAAAATCAATACGTTTTTCCATTCTCCGGCAAAAAATCATCCGAACCGCCCTCTGTCTCCTCCTCAATCCTCCGGTTTCTTCTTTGGGTGCCTGTCACTTTCAACCCAAAAGTGCCTGTCACTTTTCCCAGCCCTACCGCTGCTACTTCCGCCGGTTTTCCTTAAAATATCCGATTGACTTTCTGTTTCCCTGAGATATAATTGACTTAACAAGAGAGCCGAAAGTTAGATTAAGCCTAACCACCGGTGATGTATATTGCTAAAAAAATAGCGCTACCATCAGCCAAGACAGGGCGCTATTTTTTATGCTTTATTATCATTACAATCAATGAAATTATCGCACAAATCATAATCACAAATGAAAATAAATTATCATATGTAACCATGGCTTTTATACATTCCTCCCCTCTACGGCAGCCATAAATCATTTTCCCTAAGTTCCTTCTGGATAGCCTTTTCCTCATCCCTGGGCGCATAGTTCTCCACAAAAGCCCGAAATTCGGAAACATCATTCCGGCACAGCGAAAGCGTCGTTTCCTTTGAAACCAGATCGGACTCCTTATTTTCGGCATACAAACGATAACTGCTGAATTCATACTTCTCCGGCGTCGAAACAATGCCCGCCTTTACGGGATTTAAATGAATATACCTGCTCGTCTGCATGAAATACGCCTCATCCTCAATCAGTATTCCCTTATAACGGCCCTGATACAGATGCCCGACATACTCATATTTCCTGTTATAATACGTGGAATACGTTTTCAAAATATACGACATAATCTGACTTGAATCGTCATCAATCGTTCCGAGTTCCAGATGAACATGATTGCTCATCAGGCAGTAACTGTGCAGTTTAAACGGATATTTTTCTTTCGCTTCCCTCAGTATATCGAGGAACCTCCGATAATCCTCATCATCGTGAAAAATCGTCGCCTTCCGGTTTCCTCTGCTCATGATATGATACGTTGCGCCTGGATACCAAATATGTGGTTTTCGTGACATACAAACCCTCCTTTCGTTTTTGACACGGTTTCCGGTTATGGGTATAAACATCCCGTAAAAATTTTCTGATTCAATACGGAAACTGAAACTGAAAACAAAACCTGAAAAACCTTGAATAAAAACCTGATACTGTATTATCTGTTAATTGTTTGGAATAATTACGAATCGTAGAAATTCGAGAAGTTCCAGACTTACATTTGTAGAAAGAATATTACATTGCTTTTCGAACATTGTCAAGGGTGCCTGTCACTTTTCCCCCTTGGGTGCCTGTCACTTTTGGCCTCTGGGTGCCTGTCACTTTTGCCCTAAAGGTGCCTGTCACTTTCACCCCTAAAGTGCCTGTCACTTTTGCTCCAAAAGTGACAGGCACCCAACCTAGGCACCCAACCTAACCAACCAAATACAATCTTCCTTTTTACTTTCCGCTGTCGCCGTAGTTCGACAGAACTCTCGCCGACGGGTCATTGACGTCGCAGCCTTCCCATTCCTTATTCGGCATCCAGAAGTCGACAATCATTTCACCCTGGCCGGGATAGAACTTCTCAAAAATCTCACGATACAGCAGTGACTCTTTCGTAAATGGTTTCGCATGCGTATACTTTGCGGAGAGTTCTTTAAACTCTTCATCCGTATAGCAGCCTTCCGCATACTCTTTCAAATCGTCCACCATCGAATGTCCGACCGCATCCGAGAAAGCCGCTTTCTCACGCATCAGAATTTCGTACGGCAGATAATCGCCTTCTTCGAACGCATGGCGGAGCAGGTATTTGCCTTTTCCGTACACATTAACTTTCTTCGCGGGATCAATGCCCATGACATACTCGACAAAATCCAGATCGCCGAACGGCACTCTCGCCTCTAAAGAGTTAACGGAAATACACCGGTCCGCACGCAGAACATCGTACATATGAAGTTCATGAATACGCTTCTCGGATTCCTTTTGGAAAGCCTCCGGCGATGGTGCAAAATCCGTATACTTGTATCCGAATAACTCATCGGAAATCTCACCGGTTAATAATACACGCACATCGGTCTGCTCATGAATCGCCTTGCACAAAAGGTACATTCCCATGCTCGCGCGGATTGTCGTGATATCAAAAGTTCCGAGCATTTTAATAACGTCTTCCAGCGAAGAGAGCACCTGCTCCTTCGTCATGTAAATTTCCGTATGCTCGCTGCCGATATAATCCGCAACCTGCTTCGCATATTTTAAATCGATGGCGTCAGTCTCCATACCGATTGCAAAAGTCCGAATCGGCTTGTCGCTTTTCTTTGCCGCAATCGCGCACACCAGCGAGGAATCCAGACCACCGGATAACAAAAATCCCACCTTCGCATCCGACACCAGTCTTTTCTCCACACCGGCAACCAGCTTATCGTGGATATTTTTGCAAATTGTTTCCAAATCCTCATCCCGGGTGCCTGTCACTTTTCCATCAAAAGTGCCTGTCACTTTCGACCCAAAAGTGCCTGTCACCTCAGAAGCCCCGGCAGCATCATCCGCAGACCCGACAACAGACGGCACCTTCGTCATATCCCGGTAGCATACAAACTGTCCGTCCTTATAGTAATGTCCCGGCGGGAACGGCATAATCCGGTCGCAAATCGACACCAGATTCTTCGCCTCGCTCGCAAAAACGATGGCGTCATCTTCATCATATCCGTAATAAAGCGGGCGGATTCCGATCGGATCACGTGCTGCGATAAAGGAACGTTTTTCCGCATCGTAAATCACGCAGGCAAACTCCGCGTCGAGCATGGCAAACATGTCCGTTCCGTATTCACGGTAGAGCGGCAGTAAAATCTCGCAGTCGGAATCGCTTTCGAAAGTATATCCCTTCGCCTTTAAATCTTTCTTCAGCTCGGCGAATCCGTAAATTTCACCGTTGCAAACCACATAACTTCCGTTCAGCGCAAAAGGCTGCATTCCGGACGGTGTCAGCCCCATAATGGCCAGACGGTGGAATCCGATAATTCCGTCCGTAATCGTAATCACCCTGCTTTGATCCGGCCCTCTCGATACCGTCTCCTGAAATCCTTTTTTGAATTTTTCAATATCTGCACCGACCTTGCAGTAGCACATAATTGAGCACATTTGTTTTTCCTCGATTTCTTTATATTCTCTTTTTAATTATTCTATCTCCGTTTCCGAACCGCATTCCTTCATTCTCCCTGCAGAAAAGCAGTCAGCGCCTCCGGCATTTTCCGGAAGCGCGACGCTTTTCTTATTCAGAAACTATTCATAGACAGTTGTCATGTTTATTCAACATCCTGGAGGGCATCGAATCCTTCCTCACCGGTACGAACCTTTACAACGTTCTCAACATCGTATACAAAAATCTTTCCGTCTCCGATATGACCGGTATAAAGAACTTTCTTCGCCGTCTCGATAACATCTCTTACGGGCACCTTGCTTACCACAACATCCACCTGAATCTTCGGAAGCAGGTTCGCTTCGATCTGAACACCTCTGTAGTATTCCGGTTTACCCTTCTGCATACCGCATCCGAGTACGTGGGAAACGGTCATGCCGGTGATACCGAGTTTCATCATGGCGGTCTTTAATGCCTCGAATCTTGCCTCCTTGCAGATAATTTCGATCTTGGTGTACTTGTGTCCGTCGCTTGCGAAGGTCGGCATCTTCGTTACCGGAATTGCCTCCGCTGCCGGTACATCGCCGGTAACCATAACCGGAGCTGTCGCCACGGAACCGGCTCCCGCTGCACCTCTTACTTCCACAGCTGCCTCGATCGGGGTATCGCCTGTTACAACAGCCTCACCCTCTTCGCCTTCTTCAATATATTCGGGAGCCATTGCAAATCCTGCATATGCGGAAGGAAGACCATGTTCGGTTGCATCCAGACCGGTAATCTCTTCTTCTCTCGAAACACGAAGACCAACCACTGCTTTGATGATGAAAAATGCAAACGTTATCGTTAACGCGGTCCAGCAGGCTACCGAACCGAAACCTAATAACTGAATTCCCAAAAGTTTAAATCCGCCGCCGTAGAACAAACCGGTAAGAACATTTCCGCTTGCATCTGCGATGGAATATCCGGGAGCGGAACTGGTTGCAAAAAGACCAACTGCGATGGTTCCCCAAATACCGTTTAAGCAGTGAACCGCAACCGCACCGACGGGATCATCGATATGTAATACATAGTCAAGGAACCATACACCGAATACTACCAAAAGTCCTGCAACTGCGCCGATGATAATCGAACCGAAAGCATCCGTTACATCACATCCTGCGGTAATGGCTACCAGACCTGCTAAGGAAGCGTTCAGACACATCGAAACATCGGGCTTTTTATAACGTACCCAGGTAAAAATCATACATACAACCGTTGCTACGGAAGGAGCGATTGTTGTGGTAAGGAAAATGGATGCTAACTGTGGAACGCTTGTTGCTGCTGCACCGTTGAATCCGTACCAGCCTACCCAGAGGATGAACACACCGAGTGCACCGATGGTGATGTTATGTCCGGGGAAAGCGTTTACCTTAACCACTTTTCCGCTTTTATCCTTCTGGAATTTACCGATTCGGGGTCCGAGGATTTTTGCACCGATGAGTGCTGAAATACCACCAACCATATGAATCGCACAGGAACCTGCAAAATCGTGGAAACCAATTCCTGCAAGCCAGCCGCCGCCCCAGATCCAGTGTGCTTCGATCGGATAAATCAAAGCGGAAATGATTGCGGAATAAATACAGTAGGATAAGAATTTGGTTCTCTCTGCCATCGCACCGGATACGATTGTAGCGGTCGTTGCGCAGAATACCAAGTTAAATACGAAACTGGAAAAATCGAAATTCGAATAGGATGTGAATAAATCAAATCCGGGTTTTCCGATAAGTCCTACTAAGTCTTCACCCATTAAAAGGGAAAAACCGATAAGAATAAATACTACGGTACCGATACAGAAATCCATCAGGTTCTTCATGATGATGTTTCCCGTATTCTTCGCTCTGGTGAATCCTGCTTCTACCATGGCAAATCCTGCCTGCATCCAGAATACCAGTGCCGCACCGGCTAAAAACCATACTGCAAAAACATTGCCTGAAACTGTCTCTTCTATTAATTCTTTGATTGCTGTTGCATCCATACTGATCATCTCCTTTTCGTCCTGTTTTTGGAAAAGTACTGTAATCCCCCGTGTTGCCGGCCGGATGCCGTATACCCATTAAACTCCGAACAGTAAATCGGAATAGGTCGGGAACGGCCAGTAACTCTTTGCTGTAAGCTCTTCTGCTGCATCGCAGGAGCTTCGAAGTGCTTCCATTTTCGGAAGAACGTTATCGCGAATCATTGCGGATTCTTCGATGATATCCTTTGCCTCGCTAAGATCGGCAATTGCTTTTTCCAGATCGGCGGTTTGTACATACGCCTTATCGCTGTAGTCCGATAATTTTTCAACCAGGCTGCTCTCATAGGAACATGCGAGGGAAGGAGTTAACTGCTTCTTTGTATTTGCTCCGGTTGCAACATCCATTGCATATTTCTCAATTGCCGGAATGATTTGTGTCTTTGCCATTTGAACCATGGTATTTGCTTCGATGGTTACCGACTTGCAGTAATTCTCAAGCATGATTTCGGTTCTTGACTGCATCTCTTCTAAGGTAAATACCTTGTGGGAGGTAAGCATTTTTACGTTCTTTTCATCAAGCAGGTGAGGCATGCAGTCTGCGGTGGTCTTGTAATTGGAAAGACCTCTCTTCTCTGCCTCTGCAATCCATGCATCGTCATATCCGTTTCCGTTGAACATGATTCGTTTATGATCCTTGATGGTCTTTTTAATCATGTCATGAAGTGCGGTTTCGAAATCTTCCACTCCTTCGAGACGGTCTGCGTAAATCTTTAAGGATTCCGCTACGGCTGCGTTCAGCATAATGTTTGCACATGCGATGCTGTTGGATGAACCGAGCATTCTGAACTCGAATTTATTTCCGGTGAATGCAAACGGTGATGTACGGTTTCGGTCGGTTGTATCACGGTTGAATAACGGAAGTACATCCACGCCGAGTTGCATTTTTGTCTTTTCGGTTCCGGCATACGGTGTATCGGTTTCGATTGCATCAAGTACTGCCTGGAGCTCATCGCCAAGGAACATCGAAACGACTGCGGGAGGTGCTTCGTTTGCACCGAGTCTGTGGTCGTTTCCGGCGGTTGCTACGGAAAGTCTGAGCAGATCCTGATAATCGTCAACGGCTTTGATTACCGCACAAAGGAATAATAAGAATTGTGCGTTTTCATAAGGAGTGGCACCCGGCGATAAGAGGTTTTGTCCTTCATCGGTGGAAATCGACCAGTTATTGTGCTTGCCGCTTCCGTTGACTCCCGCGAAAGGTTTTTCATGAAGCAGACATACAAGTCCGTGCTTTAAGGCAACCTTTTGCATGATTTCCATCGTTAACTGGTTGTGATCCGTACCTACATTTGTAGTTGTATAAATCGGTGCCAGTTCGTGCTGGGAAGGTGCTACTTCGTTATGTTCGGTCTTTGCTAGAATTCCGAGTTTCCAAAGTTCCTCGTTCAGCTCTTCCATGTAAGCCTGTACACGGGGCTTGATGATTCCGAAGTAATGATCGTCCATCTCCTGACCTTTCGGTGCTTTTGCTCCGAATAAGGTTCTGCCGCTCATGCGGAGGTCAAGACGTTGGTCATACATTTCCTTGGTGATTAAGAAGTACTCTTGCTCCGGTCCTACCGAAGAGGTAACTCTCTTTGCGGTATCGTTTCCGAATAATCTTAAAATTCTGAGCGCTTGTGTATTCAGTGCTTCCATGGAACGAAGAAGCGGTGTCTTTTTGTCAAGTGCCTGTCCGCCGTATGCACAGAAAGCTGTGGGAATGCAAAGAGTCTTTCCTTTGATGAATGCATAGGAGGTAGGATCCCAGGTTGTATATCCTCTTGCCTCGAAGGTAGCGCGGATTCCGCCGGTCGGGAAGGAAGATGCATCGGGCTCGCCCTTGATGAGTTCCTTGCCGGAGAATTCCATGATTACTCCGCCGTCCGGAGAAGGACTGATGAATGAATCGTGCTTCTCAGCGGTGATACCGGTTAACGGCTGAAACCAGTGTGTGTAATGGGTTGCGCCCTTCTTAAGCGCCCACTCCTTCATGGCCTCAGCCACGATATTTGCTACACTGACATCTAATGTTGCTCCTTCATCTATGGTTTTCTTCAGAGACTGGTATACCTTTGCGGGTAAATTGGCTTTCATCTCTCTGTCATCAAAAACGTTACATCCGAAATACTCTTTTACAGTTTCCATAGTGTTCTCCTTTCAATGAGAAAGCGCCATTCCAAACCTGTAATTTTTTTGGAATGACGCCGTTGTCATGAATTTAATATTTGATTTTTGTAAAGGTGACCTTTCGAAGTTCCGGATCTTCGAAAGTCCCGGAATAAAAAAATGCGCCTTCGAGAAAAATATTCTCAAAGACGCCATTGCCTTTACACGAATTAAAATACACCTATCTTTTTTTCTTGTCAACAACTTTTTTAAAAAATTTTTTTCGGCTTACCTTGTAACAAAAAACATCACCAGAAACATAATGCCGATAATCCACGTTCCCACCTTTATTTCCTTAAACTTTCCAAGGAATATTATCCGTATGTATCGATAATGGTTCTTGCGACCATCTTCCGGCTTACACCGTGATCCATGGCTTCCTTGCCGATAAGGCGGTGCGCTTCCTTTTCCGAAATATGCTTCTGCTCCATCAAAAGGATTTTGGCCTGGCTGACCATTTTGACTTCTTCCATCTTGTCTTCGAGTTTCTGCATCTTCTCGACGTACTCTTTCATACGCTCCTGCGTGGCAAGAAGGAAGCGGATTCCCTTGGAAATATTATCCGGTGCCAGCGGCTTTAAAATCACCATGATGGCATAATCCGCCACATAATCCCAGATGGAATCGTAGATTTCGGGCGGTGTTGCGATGATGACGGAAGACCCGTAATCTTCGACAATATCCATTGCCAGGTCATATCCCATTTCGTCACTGAGCGGCGCGTTTATGATGACCAGCTCGTATCGCTTCTCCAAAAGCGCACGTCTTGCCAGGGTTGCTGTCTTCTTTTTGTCCATGAAAACCAGGCCCTTCTCAGGAAGAGCCGCCCGCACCTTTGCATCGAACTGATCCGAGCCCGACACGACCAATATGTTATTGCGTCGTTGTAAATTACCCGGCATGTATTTTATTCTCTCAATTTTTTAAAGAGTGTACTCCTCAATGAGTTCCGCAGGCAGAACCGCCTTGACAAACTCGCTCTCCATGGCAATACGAACCGCTTCCCTTCTCGACTTCGGAAGCATGGCTCCTTCGTTCATGTTTTCGGGAAGAGGCATTTTCTTCTCGACGCCCTCAAGGCCCGCATAAATTAAAAGCGCGTATACAAGATACGGATTGCTCGAAGCATCGGGCGAGCGGAGTTCCGCACGCACCCTGCCCATGTAAGGTTCCACATACATCAGTTCCGTGTCGTCGTCGTTCGACCAGCTGACTTTATCCGGTGCCGTCGAGTTTCCGAAACGTGTATAGGATGCCTCCGCGGGATTAAGGAAAATCGTGATGTCGCGGATTTTATCCATGATGCCTGCCGCCACGTATTTGACGACGTCATTGCCGTCCTTATCCGTCGCGTAAATATTGATGTGATATCCGTTGCCCGGTTTGTCGGATAAGGGCATCGGTGAAAAATCGGCAATCAGACCGTTCCGGTCCGCAACCGTGCTGACTACCATCTTGTAGGTAATCTCCTGATCGGCCGCCTTAAGCGGTTTCCCAAAGTGGAAGTCGATTTCGTTCTGTCCGGGTCCGCGCTCATGATGCGACCGCTCCGGTGTTAAGCCCATACGTTCAATCGTCAGTGAAATCTCACGGCGGATATTTTCGCAGCGGTCAAGCGGCGCAATATCCATATATCCCGCCTCGTCATACGGTTCCTTCGTCGGATTTCCGTTTTCGTCTTTCTTAAAAATATAAAACTCCGTTTCCGATCCGAAGCGGAATTCGATGCCGGCCTCGTTCGCCTTTTCGATGGCTTTTTTCAGAAAAACTCTCGTATCGAGTTCAAAAGGCTTTCCGTCCGGCGTATATAAATCGCAGAACATACGAAGAACTTTTCCCCTGTCCGGTCTCCACGGAAGAACGGTCAGCGTCGATGCGTCGGGCCTTAAATACAGAAGACCGTGCGGACTGTTTTCAAATCCCGCAATCTCCCTGGCATTCACCGGAATGCCTTCTTCAAAGGCTCTCGGCACCTGCCCCGGCATGACGGAGATATTCTTCTGCACGCCAAACGCATCGCGGAACGCAAGACGGATAAACTTCGCATCTTCTTCCTCGATGTATTTCATTACTTCACTGAGTTCGTAAGCATCCATATTCTTTTCCTCTTTTTCCGGAATTATACTATCTCTCTTCCAGTCCTCCCGGTCCGTCACTCTCTGTCATGAATGGAACGCAACATAAAAACCAGTTACACACACGGAAACGGACCGTTTTATGACAGTTTAAAATCATTTCGCTTAAAGAGTACCACAAAAGCTTCCCTGATGTCACGAAAATCACACAATTTTCACGGACTTACAGATACAACGTGAATGTCGTATGCATTACAGGTTTGTATATCCCATCAGATCCTCATCTACTTCTTTCGCGGCGGCTCTGCCTTCCGCAATCGCACGTACAACGAGACTCTGGCCGATATGCATATCACCTGCGGTATAAATTCCGGGCACGGAAGTGCGGTGCTTTCCGGCTTCCGTTTTTACGTTTGTTCTGCCGTCGGTTTCCACACCGAAGGCTTCGGTCACATACTGCTCACTGCCAAGGAAACCTGCTGCAATCAGCACAAGGTCCGCGGGAATATTTTTCTCGCTTCCTTCTACCGGCACCATCTTCATACGTCCCGTTTCCGGGTCTTTCTCGGATTTTAGGGAAACAATCGTAATCTCTTTTAAATTGCCCT